>ERZ808027.52-NODE-52-length-11808-cov-3.030603_pt1 | contig 11808 bp, 16 predicted proteins | sample MGYA00380183_ERZ808027 | MGnify/ENA primary metagenome ERZ808027 (study PRJEB31490, sample SAMN06133374) | cow dung metagenome | isolation source: H7 | host: cow | place: China: Chengdu | collected 2015-05 ...
ATATTATTTTGAATTTTTATTTTTTTATACTATATTATAATGTAATTTAAAAAAAATAAAAAAGTTATGATTAAAACATTCGCATTTATTGTAAAGTTCGATGAGCTTATCCAAAACATCAATGGTCTTTTATTTGAAGCACGTGGTAATGAACTTGTAAACAAATATCTTGTAGACATGGTTGATTCAATGGTTACGGAGCAATTGTCAAACGTTGTAAATGACCTTGAAAAAAATGAATTTTCTCAAGCTAAAACACGAGACAATCTTAACGTAACATTCCAAACAATGGAAATATTGGGAAAAGGGTATTTGAATGTTTACGATTGTGATCCAACATATATATTCTTGTGTTCTGTAATTGACGCATGGAATGATTTTGTAAATGAAATTGGTAAACGTTAATATCTAACAATTATTCAATTAACTTTAAAAATTATAAATAATATGCCAAATGATTTTATTTACGATTACGAGATAGATAATCAAGATAATGATTTAAGTACATTTATTGATCCTATGGGTTTGCTAAACCGTATTATGGGTGAGTATCGTGTCCGAGAAGAACAAATGCGTCAAGCAAAATTAGTTGAAGCTCGTAAGAAATATGTATACGGTTTCAAAGAAGTTGAATTTGATGAGTTGTTTGGAAAAAACGTCTTTGATTTAGATCATGGACATGTTTGTTACGGATATTTAACTTTTAAGGACGAAGTTATTTCTGATTATCCTGTACAAATGGGTAATAACATTCAAGGTTTTCTTGATAAATTGAATGAGGAATATAACGAAGGTAAAAAATATCGTACTCAAGCAGTTCAACAAATTTTCAAGATAGATAATACCAAGACAAAACAACGATATATTTGTGAGAAATGTATTGAAAGTAAGAAAAAGAAATATATTGATGATGTAATTCATATTCTCGATATTCAAAACGGAAAATTTGTTTATAATACCAACGAGAGTTCTTATATCGGTGGAATGTATATCTATGGTAATATCATACACTTTGGTCATAAATACATTCACATTCCAACTGGTAAAGTGGTTGTTGATACATCTTATAAGAATCACGATGTAAATGCTACAGACATTCATGACTACTCTACAATAAACGTGGATAAATACATTATCTTTAAAGCAACTAAATTTAATGGTTCATTTCACAATCGTTATGAAGTTGCAATTAAACTTGATAAAACAACAGGTGAAGTAACTGAAATTGATTAAATTATAAACACAACTAAAAAATAGTTGTGTTTGTTTTTGAATTTTTGAAATTTATTACTATATTATAATGTAATTAAAAAGTATTATAGTTATGAAGAGTATTTTGGTTTTTGTTTATCGTAATGCAAATGGTTGTGATTGTACAGCAAACGGAGTAAGTTCCAAGTATAAACAATTTACATTATTGTATGATTGTTCGTTTGATGAAGCTAAACAATGGGTTGAAGAAAATGACCCACAAAAAATTGATGAGTATTTGTATTCAAATCCTCGAGTACTTTGGGGTAAACCAGCACCTTATGCTGAGCCACTAAAAAAGAAACCTGCGACAAACCAAATGTTTGGTGGTAATTTTGTTTACACATCAGATTCTCGTTTTGAAAGTGCAACTTACGGTTACAATGGACCACTCAAAGTATTTGATCGTTTTGAAGAATATAATTATTAATATTTAATATGAAAATTTTAAATTTGACATCATCAACATCTGGTCGTGCTGTATCAAATCAATTTATAATCAATAGTGGTAATGATTATGTATTTCAAAGTTATATGTCACTTATTGCGGCATATAACGATGATACAAAAGTTCTATTGGTAAGTGATAAATGGAATTATTCAAAAACCACATTGAAATATTTTTACCAGTTTTTGCGCGAATATACTCCATATACTGTTCGAACAAGACAAGAGTTTGAACGTATTATAAAAAACAACGAAGATAAAATTAAATTTGTCGACGAAACAGAATTGAAAAAAATATGAAAAAAACAGTTCACATAGATATATTAGTTGGTTTACCAGGTAGTGGTAAATCATACTATTGTACACAAAAGAAAAAAGTTGATTCATCAATAATTATTGTTGATTTTGATAAATACAAAGATAATTATCCAGGTCTGGTAAAGATATTAAAAGAAATGTATTGTATATCAGACGTATTTTCGTATTACCCAACAAGTTATTTAATTTTTGATGGATTATTTACAACAAATGCTGGACAAGAAAAAATTATTTCTGAATGGTTTACTACATTAAGTAAATATGATAAATACAATGACATAAAAACTATATTTAATTTTGTATATTTTAATGGTTCAAGAGAAACATGTTTACATAACGATTCATTCAGAGATAAAGAACGTAGTGCAGCTGTTTCGATTAAACAAATGCCATTGGAAAAACCAGATGTTGAATATTTTAAAACACAATTTAAAGATAAAAATTGTAAGTTTAAATATACTGAAAGGGAGATTCATAAAATAACAACATACGATAAAATTGTTAAAGAAAATACAAACGATGTGTGGGTGGAGAAACTTAATAAAAACGTTATGGTTTCAGAAACATGGTGTATTGGTGGAACTTGGTGTTCATGGGATGGTATGGAATATCAATGTGAACCAGAACAAACACCACTATCATTTAGAGAATTAGATGAATTACTTGAAAAAATATGTCCAAATATAACACTCTTACAATACAAACGTATTATGAATGATTGTGTGGAAATTCAAAATGATTCTGAGTGTGATTATTATGGTGGTAGACGTTGGTTAAGTTTATATGTGTGTGATTTGGATGCACTATATAATTTACTTTGGGAAATGAACTACATTACCGAATAATAAAACTTAAATAAAATAATATAATACAGGTTTAAATAATTTTAAACCTGTTATTTTTATATATGAAAGGCATTGTACAATACATAATAGAAAATAAAAAATTAGATAAGTATATTACAAATACTTATCCAGATGATCCAATTAAATCTGCTGTATACGATTATGTTGCAGGATATACAACAAACGTAAATATGATTTTACGTAAAAATGAAAAGTGGAATAAAGTAACTGATTTATTAGATAAAGCGTTTACAAAACAAAAAGAAAAAATTGATGTATATCGAACTGTTGATTGGGATTACATGAATAATATATATGGTATTACAAAAGATAATTTAGATGATTTTATTGGTAAGGAAATTACAAATAAAGCATATATGTCTACAACACATGAATTCCATTCACCTTGGGGAAATACATGGACAAGTGATGAATTAGTATTGCATATTGTTAGTAATAAACCATATCCATATATTGATGTAAATGATATGTTTACAGCTGATGAAATTGATTGTGAAGATCAAAAAGAATATTTGTTACCACGTAATACTACTATGAAAATTTTAAGTTATGAAATTAAAAAGAATACAAAAGAAAGTGGTAAAATATTTAATAAAAATGGTACATACTTAATTGAACTTCAAATTGTATAAAATAAAAGAGACTCAGTATTGAGTCTCTTTTTAAATATTTATTTATAATTAAACACCTTCAACAGTAATACTATTAGGAACTTCATCAGTTGGTGCAACCAACGCAATTGCGTCCATAATTTCATTATGTTTCATGGCAACATCATAAACCTTTTCTGAATTTGCTACGTATGCTTCGCGCATTGATTCAAAATATTTATTAACTGCTACTACAGCTGCCCACTCGTTATATCCAGTAAATTGCATTTCACCAAGAGTACGGAGAGTACCATCAAGCATTGGGTGCAAAACATGTTTTTCACGTTTTTCTGGATTCCAGAAATCATACATAGCAACAAGACCAAGAGTAAATTGCCATTGAACTTTTACGTTATTAAGTAACAAACGAATTGCTTCACATACTTCTTTATAATTTTCAGCTGGCAAATCATATTTTGCGTCTTTAATTTCATTATCAACACGCTCAGCTTCAGCAATAACCTCAGCTTCAAGTTGTTTTAATTCTTCGTAAGTTTTTTCGCGTAATGATGCTTTATATGCATCAATAAATTGTTTCTTTTCTAATTGATTCATAATTTTTTACATGTAAATTTATTTTTTTAACAAACAACAATTCTTAATTAAAATGTTAGTATACCACCCCAAAATAATCCACCTATTACACTTGCAGCGATACAACACAAAACGAATAAATGTAATAGTACAGATTTTAAGGATTGTGTAAATAATTGTCTTGATGCAATATCAAAAACAACTAAATAATTATCCATTTCAACTGGACCAACATGTTCAAAGTCTATACTAATATAATCATACATTTTATTTAACTTAAATAAATGTTGAATTAAACCCATTTGTTTATAAACCCAATTTTTGACGTATTCATTAGTATTAGTGTTTTCACCGTCAATTTCCATAATAATACTTGAAATATCAAAATTACCGTTAGGATCTATATTTGGATTTACAATACCATACACACGTCCAATCCAGTCAATTTTCATATTTGTTTTTAAATATTTATTAAGAACAAATATAAATTCTTTACTATGGAATGTATCTCCAACATAGTGTTTATCTTTTAAGTAATTATATAAACATTCAAATACATTATATAATTTATACACAAATGTTTTCTTAAAAATTTTACCAATAAAACTCATTTTAATGTTTAATTTTTATTTTTATATATACGTATTTAATATAGTAAATTGTTAAATAAAAATTCATTTTTTTGAGGGAAAAATTGAATTAAACAAAAAAATTACTATCTTAATCTAATTATATTATTTCGGAAAATAATAAATATTAAAATATATAAATATGAAACAGTTTTCAAAATTAGTTAAAGAATCAAAAGAACAAGTTGAAGTACAAGATGGTGCATTAAATTATATTAGTGCAAGCGATTTAAAAAAATATCTTGAAGTGTGTGATAAATTTTTAACACCCGATGCAAAATTTGTTGTTAATTGGTTGATTGAAAATAACACAAATTATGTTCATGAACTTGGTAGTGGTAATGAAAATGCACTTGTTGCTTTTTATAATAAAGGTATTCCAAGTAATGAAAAATACAAAGAGTTGTATAAACATATTGGTAAACTTGTAAAAGATGGTTTACTTATGCAAATACCAACTTTCCAAACAAAAGAACAATTTGATAATATTCTGGCTAAGAAAATTTCATTGGATGAAGTTGCTCTTGATTTAACTACAGAACGTGGTCGTAATGCGATTGTTCGTAAATATGAACCACTTTATCATAAAATTATTAATGATTTTAAAGGTAAAAGTTCATTACCATATGATGAATTATATGCTGTTGCTCTCGAAGGTGTTGCAAATGCTCTTAATGATTATGGTAAAAAATCCCAAACAATGCAAGACGCAGAAGATGCTGGTGAAACATTCGATGATGAACAACTTAAAAAATATAAAACACAAACCTTCCAACAATTCCTTGCATGGCGTGTTAGATATGCAATATTAACAGCTATTGAAAAAGAATCTCATACCGTACGTATTCCTAAATCTCAACAACGTGAAATGAAAAAACGTGATGGTTTTATCGCACGTAATAATACTATATCTGGTGATGCAAAAGCTGGTGATGGTGAAGATGGTAACAAAACATTATTTGATGTCATTGGTGGTGTAGAACGTGCTGGACGTTCAATTGATATGGAAGAAGCAGAAAAACTTCGTGACCAAATTTTACAAGCTGTAAAAGATAACTTTAAAGAAAAAGAATATGAAGTTTTCATGAATCAATTAAAAGATGATGATGACCCAACTAAATTAAGTGGTAAAGAAGAAGCAGAAAAATATGGTTATAATTCACCAGCTTCAATTACTGCAATTAAAACAAAAATTAAACAATGGCTTAGAACTAATCCAAAAGTTAAAGAAATGGTTTATGATTATTATGAACTATTTCATGAAAACAAACATGAAGATGAATATTATGAAAAAGACCCTACCGAACCAGTACATTTAGGTATGGCACTTTTACACGAATATACAACCGGAGTAAATAATATTGATGGTAAATAATTATGAAAGATATAAAAAAATTTATATATGAAAGTTTAACGGATATATCAGTAACTGATTTATCCGTTGAATTTACTGTAACACCACATGAACTTATATTGGAAATTCCTGTGGGTTATTCAGAATCAGATGTTCAAATATATATAGGTGATAAGTTTATACCTGGTTTACCTGCGGATAATAATAATTTATTATATAGATGGGGTGTAAATAAAGACAATATCACTGATGCATATTTTGAATATGATACATATGATGAATTAGATAAAGTAAATAAACATGAACCAACATTTGCTTGGGATTCATCTTTTGATACAGAAAAGAAAGAAGCTGAATTAATGTGTGTTAAAATAACAAATTTAAGATACATTATTAAATTCGATAAATTTGATATTAAAAAAGAAGATACAGTTAGTATTACTGATACTATCAATAAAATTTTTAAATCATTTGATTCGAGCGCAGCTAATAAATATCCAATAACAATTACATATAATCAAGAAAAAACAACATTTGTAGAATAAATATAAAAATATGAAAAATAAAATAGTTAAATACGTTTTTATTGGGCTTTTTGCAGCACTATATCTTAGTGTTGCAATTGTTTCAACATATCATGCTATTGCGTTTTTTGGTTTAGCTAATTTAAATTGGGTATCTGTAATGTTGGCAATAACATTTGAGCTTGGTCAAGCTGCAGTGTTATTTAGTATTTTAACAAAAGCTCCTGGCAAATCTAAAGTATTACCATGGATTTTAATGTGTGTATTAACATTAGTACAGGTTATGGGTAATGTGTATAGTTCTTATCATTATTTAATTACAAATAGTACAGAAATGTTAAGATACTTTAAAGAACCAATATTTATATGGACTGAATTGCCTGATGCACATTGTAATGTGTTATTAACATATATTATTGGTGCAATATTACCAATTGTTTCATTGTTAATGACTGGTATGGTTACAAATTATCTTGGTTTGGAACAAACACAAAATGAAAATAATGTTGAAAATACAAAACAAGAAGAACAACCAACAGAAGAAGTTCCAGTAAATAATGAAGTACCTGATGAAATTGTAGAACAAATTATAGAACCAACGAATAAAATACTTGATAATATTATTGATGAAACTGAAACAAATAAAAAATCTGGTTTTATAAATATTTAAAATAAAAACAACGGAAATTCCGTTGTTTTTTTTATTCACCATATGTTGCCCATGGAGTAATATTAGTTAGATCATTTAAGTTATTTATATCTTCAGTTTGTTTATCATCAACAATTTTATTCTCAGCAGCGTTTTGATTGATAGTTTCTTTATTTTTATCAATTTCAACTTGTTGTGCTGCATGTCCGGATTTTAATAAATCAATTTCTTCTCGTAATGATGCAATTTCAGACTCAAATTCACTAGTTTGTTTTCCAGTTAATGTTGTCAATGTAACTTTTTTTGTAAAATATTTACCATTAGCGTCTTTAACACTAATAGGTATAACAATATTATCTGGTGATATTTGGTCGTTTGATGTGTGTTCTAATAATTCTGATATTTTAATTCCAGCCATATGTACTCTAAATATATTATATATAAAAATAATATTTTTTGAATTTTAAAACATATAAATACTATATTAATAAAATTATATTTTAAATTATGGAACAAATAAATGAAGGTGTAATACCATATAATTTTAATTGGCGTGCAGGATTAAACGGTAATTTAAAACAACACACATATAATCCTACTGAAATACAAGCAACAGATAATAATCAATCCAAAAATAATATACAATTTAATAATTCTTTAATTTATGAAATTGATGTACATGTAACAGATATTTTATTAAATAAAGGTAAAGAAATAAATTGGCAAAATATAAAAAGTAAAATAAAAACATATTTAAATGTACAGGTAAAACAAAAATATGGTGATTTAATCACTAAAAGTTTTTATGACCAGTTACACCAAATATGTTTAACTCAATATACAACCAATTGGGTTATGTTATGTGGTAATTATAATGTACAAGATGTATCAGGTTCTGAATATATTTTTGATAAAAACACATATGAATTCCATATAAATCCGTTTTTAATTTATGCTATACTATCAGGAACAGATACTGGTATTAATGAACAACAAATAAATAGTTAAATGAGACTTAATTTAGTCTCATTTTTATTTTGAATTTTTGTAAAATAATACTATATTATAATGTATATAAATTAAACGTGATGGAACAAAAACTAAAGAAAATAGGTGTTTATTCTTTATTTAAAGAAATTGGAAAAGTCGCTGATAAACTTAATTATGAATGTTATGTTATCGGTGGTTTTGTTCGTGATTTGTTTTTAAATAAATCAAATGATGATATTGACTTTGTTGTAGTTGGTTCTGGTGTTGAAATGGTTAAAGCTGTTGGTAAACATTTCGGAATTAATAAATACGATTATTATGAAAGTTACGGTACTGCAAAAATAAATATTCAAGGTTATGAACTTGAGTTTGTAGGTGCACGTAAAGAGTTTTATCATCGTGAAAGTAGAAACCCAATTGTTGAAAATGGTACTATTCAAGATGATATGGACAGGCGTGACTTAACAATTAATGATATTGCAATTCAAATTAACGAAGATAATTTTGGAATTGTACGAGATCCGTACAATGGTTTGCGTGATCTTGCTAATTGTATTATCAAAACACCATTGAATCCAGATATTACTTTTTCTGATGACCCATTAAGAATGCTACGAGCTATACGGTTTGCAGCAAGATTTAATTTTAGGTTTGATGAACAAACATTTGATGCAATAAAACGTAATAAACAACGTATATCAATTATTACCAAAGAACGTATTACAGAAGAATTACGTAAAATGATTACAGGTAATAATGTTGATAGAGCGTTTAAATTGCTATATGAAAGTGGTTTACTTGAAATAATTTTACCAGAAGTTTATAATCTTGCTGGTGTAGAACGTCGTGGTATTAAACAAGTTGGACATAAAGATGTTTTCACACATACATTAAAAGTATTATCAAATGTATCAAAAGTAACCAACGATGAATGGATTCGATGGGCTGCATTGTTACATGATATTGCAAAACCAGTTGTAAAACAATGGGTACCAGATAATACTGGTAACGGTATTTGGACGTTTTATGATCATGCTAGTGCTGGCGTTAAAATAGTTGATAAAATTTTTAAACGTCTCGGATTACCAACTGATGCACGTATGGAGCTTGTTAAAAAACTTGTAAACTATCATATGCATCCGACCAATTTATGTGATAGTGAAGTAACAGATAGTGCAGTACGTAGATTATTATTTAATCTTGGTGATGATATTGACAAATTGATGATTCTATGTAATGCAGATATGACTACATCACATGAAGATAAACGTCAACGTTTTAGAGATAATTATGAATTACTAAAACAACGAATGATTCAAATTGAAGAAAGTGATAAAATTCGTAATTTTAAAATGGCATTTACTGGTGATGATATTTGTAAAGTTTTTGATTTACCACCATGTAGACGTGTTGGTGAACTTAAAGAAGTTCTAAAAGAAGCAATTCTTGATGGTAAAGTAAAAAACACATACGATGAATCATTACAATTTCTATTAGAATATACAAAATAATATCATAGAAATATTTGAATTAATATCTTTTGAAATACTATATTAAATTAAAATTTAACTAATTATAATATGGAATTTTCAAAAGATATTATTGCATTATTAGAAGAACGTTTCCCAGGTAAAGACATATATAGTATGTCTGTGGATGAGTTAACAAAGCTTAAAGAAGAGATTGCCCAAATACGTCAGGAATATTTTTCTCTTGAAATGGCGTTTAAAACCTTAGGTAATGCTGCATATGGTGCCGCAGCAAATAGATTTTTTTACTTCTATAATGTTGAGCTTGCTGGAGATATTACTGGTGAATGCCGTAACCTTACAAAAACAATGTGGAGTAAACTTGAACACTTTTTCCATGAAGATTTATGGAATATGAAAGATGTTCAAGAACAATTTGGTTTTGAATTAGATGAATCAAAACACGATTGGTATAGACAACAACACGTATCTATATATTCTGATACTGATTCAGTATATACAACATATGGTACATTATTTCAAGCAATGACACCTGAATCACAAGCTAAATTTGATACAGATAGAAAGAAATGTGAGTTTATTTTGGAATTTAATAAAAAATTTGTTGATAAACAAAATAATATATGGTGTGAGGAAATGTATAATCCTCGTCATGGTAAAAATGTACACGAATTTGAGCTTGAAACCATTTCAAAAGTAGGTGTTTATTTGAAAAAGAAAAAATATCTAAAAGGTTTATCATACAAAAAAGGTGTATTTTATGATGAGCCAAAAGTTGACGGTACTGGTATTGATTTGATTAAATCAACAACACCAAAATTATGCCGTAAGATTTTAAAAGATATGATGCAATCATTAATGTTTGAATATGATGATTCAACAGAAGATACACGTGAAGCATATATTATGTATTTTAATGAAAAGTTAAATACATGGCGTGAAATATTTTTTAATGCAGATATAGAAGATATATCACAATCTGTAGGTATTGGTGCGTATAAAAAGTTTGTTATTGACGATGAAGACCATTTAATATTTGCACCACACATACCACCATCAGTACACGCTATTGCTCGTTATAATCATTTAGCATATAAAAATGGTGAAGCAGATAAAAAAGAATATTCTGGTAAAATTAAATACTATAATATAAAAATTCGTGAGGGTAAACAAGTAAAATCTGGTTTCTTTGGTTTCCCAGCTGGTAAATTACCATCATGGGCACCTAATATTGATAGATATACACAATGGGAAAAAACTGTAATTACACCAATTAATTCATTTTTGGAAGTTATGAAAATACCATTGGCGAATATGTTAACAGGTACACAATTAACATTATTCTGATAAAAATTTATTTTTAAATATATAAAAATACATAAATATAAAATAATATGAGTAATTTAAATCAATTGTATAGAAAATGTACTGGTATGCTTGTTGATGTTGAAGGTGCAATAGCTGCAGCAAAAACAGAACAAGAAAAACGTGATTTGTATAACAAATTAACATGGGGAATTCCTGGTGGTTTAGTTCGTAGTAATTACAAAGACTTACTTGATGAATTAGCAGCAAGATTAATTGATTCAGTATCACCTACACCAGAAGTACCATCAACAGTAATAGTTGAAGAAACACCTGAAGAAGCTCCAGCAGAAGCTCCAGCAGAAGAACCTGTAGATGAATGTCCATTATATGAAGAAGCTCCAGTAGATGAAGCAGCTATAGTAGTTGACGAAACTCCAGCAGTTATAGAAACACCAACACGTCGTTCTAGAAGTTCAAAAGTTGTTGAAGAATAATTTATATGTTTCCGGGTTATGTAACAATGTATAAAGATAAAAATGGAAAAGTATTTAGATGTAATATAAATGACCCACGTGATTTATCAGGAGAATTAGTTGGCGTATATAAAGATAAAAAATTACACGACATTGGAAACGACATGACAAATATGCTCCACCAATTACAGCACAGAGGACCCGATTCAGCAGGATACTCTATTTATGGTGGAACTGGACTTGAAGAAGATGAATACATCCTAAAAATTCAGGTAAAAGAACATGAAAAATTGCTAGCAAAAGTAAAGGATGTAATCAATTTTCA
>ERZ808027.53-NODE-53-length-11747-cov-2.941217_pt1 | contig 11747 bp, 10 predicted proteins | sample MGYA00380183_ERZ808027 | MGnify/ENA primary metagenome ERZ808027 (study PRJEB31490, sample SAMN06133374) | cow dung metagenome | isolation source: H7 | host: cow | place: China: Chengdu | collected 2015-05 ...
CTTTGCGCCCCATATCTTAACGGTTTCGTCATATGAACCGCTTGCCAAATATTTTCCGTCGGGACTTGCGGCAACGGAACAGACGTTAATGGAATGTTCTGCAAGGGTTTGCAACAATCGGAAGTCGCTTGGTTGCGGTGTGACGGGTTTCGGCGGTTCCACTGGTTCGACCGGTTTTTTCGGAAGTTTGTCTGCGAGTTCTATGATAATGAAATCATCGCACGAAACGTCTTCTATCTTTTTTATGACATTGACCGAGATTTGCGGAAACTCTTCCGAGCGTGCCTGAAGCAGGTGATTGCCTTTTCCAAGCAGGATAGGGCTGTGTTCGTCGGCTTGCAGGGTTGCTAGGAGTTTGTTATTCTTCATCAGCTTGCAGTCTGCGTCGGTTGCAACGGTAATCTCGGCTTTGTCTGTCGGCTTTTTAAGCTTGGAAAACCTGTTCCAGATGTTTTTGTTGAGCATTGCGTCAAAGGTCGCTTCGAATGCGTTGTTGTCATAAACGGGTGAGAATTGGTGACAGCTGACCCGGTTTCCGAAATCCTTGTCCAAATAGTCGCGTGTGCCGTTCAGCCTTCCGTTCCCGTCGATAGGGATTATTCTCTTACCGTTTGACAATGCCAACTCTATCTCTCTGCGTACCCAATCTTCTTCGTTGGGTTCGAAAACGGTTTTTCCGTCCGCTGTTTCGACTTTCTTGACGCATCGTGCGAAGTAATCGGGTGTCAAAACCATGACAAAAACCGGTGCGTCTTCGACTGCGTCTTGCAACTGCCTGCTGAAATCCCCTCCCTCAAGCTTGTCGTAATCCAAAAAGCAGCGGAAGCCCTCGTTCTTAAAGGCTAAGTTCAGCGTTCTGGCGAATGATTTTCCGTCGCTCCTGCGGTATGATACGAAAACATCGAAATTGGTTCCTCTTTCGAACTCTCGTTTTTCTCTGTTCTTGTTTTGCTCTTCCGACATCTTGTTTTGCATTTATATTGCAAAGTTAGGAAAAAATCATATACCGACAAAATTTTCTCTTTCCTTTTCCACGTATCACGCGAATCACGAGTATTTTTTCTCTCGCAAAGTTCGCAGACCGACAGAATAAATTGCAAAGTCGCAAAGGAAGTTCCACGTATCACGCGGATTTACACGAATCTTTTCTTTCTTCGTTTATAAAATCCGTAGTCTGTTGTCCGTAGTCCGTTGTCGAGTTAAAAAGATACGTGTCGATACGTGAGATTCGTGGAGCCTCTTTCGCGAGCTTTGCGTCTTTGCGAGAAAAAGATACGTGCAGATTCGCGAGATACGCGGAGACGTTATGAAATCTTAACATTAAATTTAACATTCTTTAAGTCGCGTGTTTTTGGGCTGAAATCTCGTTTGAAAACACTGAAAAGGCGTTCGAGAGGTCGGAAATCGGGTTTTTGAAAATTCAAACGCCGTTTGAATTTCTCCGAACGCCGTTTGAAAAATTTTGAACGCCGTTTGAAAACGCTCAAACGCCGTTTGAAGAGAGCGAAACGGCGTCTGAAATGTCCAAAATCAGGACAAAATTCCTTAAACCTTTGACTTTTAACTTTTTACTAAACTCCCAATAAATCGCGTCCTTGACGGCAATTGCTCACTCGCCGACAAATTCGCGAATTCTCGCGTTAAGAAAACTTAAAAGTTCGAAAGAAGAATTCTCTCGCAAAGGTCGCAAAATCGCAAAGAGTTTCCACGTATCACGAGTATTTACACGAATCTTTTCATTTCGGCTTTGAGTCTTGAGCAATGAGCTTTGAGGATTTTTTAAGCAACTTTCGGCTCATTGCTCTCTGCTCATAGCTCATTGCAAACAAACTTCGCGACTTTTGCGTCTTTGCGAGAAAAAAATACGTGCTGATTCGCGAGATTCGTGGAGAAACATGCGAGATACGTGGAGGCAATTCGCGAGCTTTGTCGTATCTTTGCAAAAAAAAGAACAATGGAATTGAAGTTGCGAGCGGTCGATTTGTCGGATGCGGACTTGTTTTACGAATGGGAGAACGAGATTTCGCTTTGGGAAAGCGGGAATACGATGCGTCCGTTTTCGAGATATGCTTTGGAGAACTACGTTCTGACTTCGCAAAATGAGCCTTTGGAGGTTGCGAAACAAATGCGGCTGATGTTGGATGCTTGTTCGGAAGATATGATTGTTACTCTCGGTTGCGTGGATCTTTATGATTTCGACTTCAGAGACTCGACAGCGGCTGTGGGAATCTTCATCTGCGAATCGGAACGCAGGAAAGGGTATGCCCGAGAGGCTGTCGCATTGCTTTGCGATTATGTTTCGAGGATTTATAACCTGAATCAGTTGTATGCTTTCGTTGCTTCGGACAACAGTGAAAGTCGTTCGCTTTTTTCGGCTTGCGGTTTCGAACAGACGGCTTGTTTGAAAGAGTGGATTCAAAGGGGAATGGAGTTCAAGGATGTGGTGTTGTATCAAAAAATATTGAGGAATGAAAATAAATAGAAAGAAGATTGCGATTATACTTATTGTGTTCGGGATTCTGCTGATTGCTTTTACGAGCGTTATGTTGGGGTTCTGCACTGCGAAGGTGAAGAATAGCGAAACGGTAAAGCTGTATGTGCAACCTAATACTTCGGTTGAGAGTATCACAAAGGAGCTTCGGGCGAAAGGTGTCCTCGAAAGCGGTTTGCCTTATAGGGTTTTCATGTCGTTGCTCGGCGATAACGGAAAGGTGCGTAGCGGTTTTTATGAGTTGGAACCGGGTTTGACGCAGTTGGAGCTTGTGAAGAAACTTGTCAGAGGCTTGCAGACGCCTGTGAATCTTGTGATCGGGAAAGTGAGAACGAAAGATGAGTTTGCGAAAAAGCTGTCTTCGCAACTTATGATAAGCGATAGGGATTTGCTTGCGGCGATTGAGAATCGTACGGATGCGAGTGATTTGTTTGAAAATGTGATTCCGGATACTTATCAGGTGTATTGGAACATCAGTGCGGAGAAGCTGTTGGAGAGATTGAAGTCTGAGGCGGACAAATGGTGGAATGCTCAAAGCGAGGGCTTGAATCGTACGGGGCTGAGCAGGCATGAGGTTATTGTATTGGCGTCTATAGTCGAGGAAGAAACGAATAAGAATGATGAGAAGCCGATTATTGCCGGTGTGTACTTGAATCGTTTGCGTAAAGATATGTTGTTGCAGGCTGATCCGACGGTTAAGTTTGCTGTGGGCGACTTTACGATTCGCAGAGTAATGTATAAGCATCTGCAAACGGACTCTCCGTATAATACTTATATGTATAAGGGTCTTCCTCCTTCGCCTATATGCCTTCCGGAGCAGAGTTCGATTCGTGCGGTCTTGAATTACCAAAAGCATGACTTCATTTTCTTCTGTGCGAAAGAAGATTTCTCGGGCTATCACAACTTTGCACGCACGCCCGACGAGCATTACGCTAACGCAAACCGCTATCAGGCGGCTCTGAACAAAGCGGGAATCAGGTAAACCTTATTTTGAAAAACACTAAAGGCTGCAAGAATTTTTGCAGCCTTTGTTTGTATGTCTTGAAGTTAAGTTTGCATAAAAAAAAGGGCAAGCTACTTATATCGCACCGCTACAACCTCCTTACCTTGCTGCGTTCCCGCCCTGGGGAGATTCAGAGGGAGCTGGTCGTACAAGACTTACCCGACTGCAAAAGTACAACAAAAACCTTGAATCGTGCATCTATTATGCGAAAAAAACGAAAGATTTTTCTCACTCTTCTCTTCAACTTACGGAAAGACAGCAAAATAAACAACAAAACGAAATCAAAGATTTTCAAGTCAAAAACGCCCTGAAATGAAACGAAGAATCATTTTTCTGAAATCAAGAAAGAATTTTCTGAATCTTCGTTTCGTTTTTCTCTTTCTTTGTTTTATGAAAACCAAATTATTGTTGTAACTTTGCACATCCCTATAAAAGGAAAAAATAATAATTAAATAATAAACGATTGGCAATGATTAAGAAATTAGATGAAATCATCGAGGCTGTAAAAGCCAAAGGTAAAAAAAGATTGGTTGCTGCTTACGCTAACGATTCTCACACTATCGGAGCAGCTTCAATGGCTATGGATTTGGGTATTGTTGATGCAACATTGGTTGGAGACATCGACACAATCAAATCTGTTTGCGAAAAAGAAAACATAGATGTTAACAAATTCACTCTTGTTCAAGAAGCAAACGAACAACTTGCCGCTAACAAGGCTGTTGAATTGATCAACGCAGGTGAAGGAGACATTTTGATGAAAGGTCTTTGCTCTACAGACAAATACATGAGAGCGATATTGAATAAGGAAAAGGGATTGATGCCGGGAGGAAAGCCTGTACTTTCTCACGTAACCGTTTTCGAAGTTCCTACTTATCACAAATTGTTGATTACTTCTGACGTTGCGGTTATTCCTGCTCCTGACTTCAAACAAAAAACAGCTATCACACAATATGTAATCAATACAGCGAAAACTTTAGGCATCGAAACACCTAAGGTAGCTATGATTGCACCTACCGAACAAATGAGCGTGGGTATTCCTTCTTGCGTTGACGCTGCCCTTATCGCTGCAATGGGTAACAGAGGTCAAATCAAGGGAGCAATAATCGACGGACCATTAGCTTTGGACGTTGCGATAGATAAAGAATCTGCTGAAATAAAGAAACTAAAAGGTGAAGTGGCAGGCGATGCAGACTGCTTGGTATGGCCTAACATCGAATCAGGAAACGTATTCTACAAATCATGCACTAAGTTTGCGAAAGCTGAATTGGCAGCTATGGTTGTAGGAGCAAAAGTTCCTTGCGTTCTTTCTTCAAGAGGAGACAGCACAAAGACTAAGATGTATTCTATAGCTCTTGCTGCATTGTCTTGCAAGTAAGCTTTATTATTTTGATAATCATACCCACAGTTTGCGTTCTTCGCTCTGTGGGTTTTTTATAAACTTTCATGCTATTATAATAATATGGAAAACTGGTCAAACGAACTTCCTTTTGTTGCAATCACCGTTTGCGATAAAGATGGCAAGATTGTGGATATGAACGATCGCAGTGCAAACACCTACGTCAAAGAAGGCGGAAGAGAATTGATTGGAAAGCAACTGCTCGATTGCCATCCCGAAAGAGCACAACAAATCATCAAACAACTGATGAGCGAAGGCAAGACGAACGCTTACACAATTGAAAAAGAGGGATTGAAGAAACTGATTTATCAATCTCCATGGTATGAAAACGGAGTCTTTGCCGGATTGGTCGAAATGTCGATTGTGTTGCCTGAATCTATGCCTCATTATGTCAGAACTCCGAAAAAAGAAGATTCTTTATAGGATTGTAAGACTAAAATCGAACTTTTAACGTTTAACAAGAAAAAAAGACAGACTGATATGAAAAAATTATTTGTTGCAATGTTGGCTTTGACCGCATTGAGTTTTATTTTGGTATCTTGTTCTCACAAAACATGTGATGCGTACTCGTCTGCTCATCGTTACAGCAGAGAGATACTAAGATAATATGTTAATTCTCAAGAATAAAAAGCCTGAAATCAGATTTGATTTCAGGCTTTTTTATTAACAAATCAACTTTTCGTGCATTGTCTACAACTAAAAATAACATATCTTTGCACCTCAAAACAAAGAAAAAAATAAAAAAAGTACAGAAATGACAAGACAAAACATTATCAGCTGCATCTGTTTTATCCTAATGGGACTTTGCAACCTTCAAAGCTTTGCTCAACATGCCGATGTTATGAGTATCGAAGGACACCTCTTTGATAAACGCACCAATGAAGCCATTGCATACGCATCAGTCGCAATAGAAGACACACATCTCGGAACAACCACAGACGAATACGGAGACTTCTTTTTCCGTAGTTTGAAACCCGGAAAATACACCCTGCTTATAAGTTGTATAGGATACAAGAATGTAAAACATGAACTAGAAGTAACAAGGAACAAAGTAACTCACGTCCACATACATCTAACACCTGATGTTATGAAACTTGGAGAAGTCGTGGTGTCTGCCAATCGCAACGAAACCGATCGAAAAGAAGCACCGGTAGTGGTAAGTGTCCTGACAGAAAAACAGTTTGAGAAAAACAACGCACAAGACTTGGTTCAAACCTTAGGCTTTCAGAGCGGAGTGAGAGTTGAATACAGCTGTCAGAATTGCGGATTTCCACAAGTCAGAATCAACGGTCTTGACGGTCCTTACACACAATTATTGATAGATTCCAAGCCAATAATGAGTGCACTCAGCGGAGTGTATGGCTTAGAACAAATACCTGTGAACATGGTAGAAAGAGTAGAAGTGGTGAAAGGTGGAGGTTCTGCCTTATTTGGAGCAAATGCCATTGCCGGAACAATCAACATCATTACAAAAGAACCTTCCACACCATCTCTTTCAGTAGGTACAGACATACAATCAATAGATGGAACATACGCTCAAAACTTCAATGCCAACGGAGCAATACTTAGCAAAGACAGACGCTTTGGTGCATCTTTCTATCAAACAGTTCGCAAACGTAATCCTTACGATAGAGATAAAGATGGTTTCTCTGAAATCGGCGAATTGGATAATCACTCATTCGGAACAAAATTATTTTACAACATAAATTCGAAAAACAAAATCAACATAGAATATCACACAACCAATGAGCACCGAAGAGGAGGCAATAAGTTCGACCTACAACCGCACAACAGCGATATCTGTGAAATGACTGACCACCTTATCAATGCCGTTACTGCAAATTACGACTATGTATCCAACAATGGTCAACACAGAGTAAACATTTACACCTCTGCACAGCAAATCGACCGCGACTCATACTACGGCTCACACCAAGATCCCAACGCTTACGGAACTACAAGCGATCTTACATACCTTGCAGGAGCCATGGCAAACCATCGAATCGAAAAATTATTCTTCGCACCGGCAGCAATAACCTACGGACTTGAATATCATCTAAACGCATTAGACGATAAAGTAATCGCATACGACATTCGCACACAACAAAGTACCAACATATTCGGCGGTTACTTTCAATCGGAATGGACAAGCAAACTTTTCAACGTGCTGATCGGAGCAAGACTTGACAAACACAACCTTTTGGAGAATCCGGTATTCGTTCCAAGAATCAACTTCCTTTACAAGCCTACAACAAATCTTCAAGTCAGAGCAAGCTATTCAAGCGGATACAGAGCACCACAAGCATACGAAGAAGACTTTCACGTCACACAAGTCGGCGGATTCAGCCTCAGAACCCGTCTTGCAGACAATCTGAAACCGGAATACTCAAACAGCTTTGCCCTATCGGCAGACTACTATTGTCAAATCGGAGACAACTGGCAAGGAAACATACTCTTGGAAGGATTCTACACCATATTGAACGACGTATTCGCCATAAGAGAACTTGAAACAGACACTTTGACACAAACCATCTACCAAGAAAGATACAACGCATCAGGAGCCACCGTTGCCGGAGCAAGCATCACAGCCAAAGCTGCCTACAAAGATTTATTCACTCTTTCTTTGGGATATACACTTCAATCAAGCAAATATCACCAAACAGAATATTGGTCAGACGATGAAAGCGTTGAAGGAACCGACTTTATACTTAAGAGTCCCGATGACTACGGCTACCTCGGCATAGACCTGACTGCAATCGACAATATGAACATTAACCTCAGCGGAATCTACACAGGCAAGATGAGAGTGGCACACTATGCCGGCTATATCGAACAAGACCGCGTGGAAATCACGCCTCGCTTCTTCGACCTCAACGCAGCAATCAGCTATGACATAGAGGCAGGTCAGGGAACCTTGTTTCAAATCAGATGCGGCGTCAATAACCTCTTCGATAGTTTCCAAAAAGACTTGGATAAAGGCATATCGAGAGATGCAGGTTACGTTTACGGACCTACAAACCCGAGAACATTCTACGTAGGATTAAAATTCAAGCTCAAATAATTGCGAATAATCGTATCCGATTTTGAAAACCTCGGTGCAAACCACTGAAAAGATCGGATGTTTTACACTAAAAGATCGGATGTTTTACCCAAAAAGATCCGATCTTTTGCATACTCCCCACCGAGGTTTTCAATCCGGGCAGAAAACCTTTGAAAAGAAACACCCTTTTCAAGATTCAGTCCGACAAAACAAAGATTCGGAAAAACGAAACAAAGAAAGAATTCAGCCGATTTTTAATCCTCTTCCACGATTTGGCTTCCGTGAGGATTCTTTATTCTGACGCTGTCAAACGAATCGGTGGCACGAAGTCCGTCTCCGAAGTCCGTTCCCGAAGATGACTGACGTCTGACAGGCAAATCGGTTCTGAGCAAGGCAGAATCTTTAACCCAGTAAAGGTCTTGGCAATAGAAAGTATCCTGCTCCTTATAGTCGATTATAACGACATTGTTTCTGACATAATAAAGGTTGGAATTGGAATAATTGACTGCATAGTCTGCCGTAAGCTTTGCCTTATGAGTCAAATCCTGTTCAAGAAACAAAACGTCTATTCCCTTCGGACAACACATCCTTGCACTGTCCCCCGAATACATTTCGATAAGAGGTGCTTTCAATTCAATATCCACACTTCCGTTTACACTACGAAACAAATGTGCTTGGTCGATTGTCTGACTCGGAATGCTTTTATCAACGGGCTTTGCTTGATTTGAATTATCCTCAGAACAAGAAACAAAGCAAAAAAACAAAGCAAGTGCACTTGCAATCGGCAAGTACACCTGCTTTTTCGATGTTTTAATATTTTTCAACAACACTTTATTATCTTGATCTTGCAGTTGTTCCTCTTCCTATCCAACATCCTACAGAGAATGCCGAACCCGGATTGATTGAGTTGAAGAACATATCCTCTTTAGATGGCCATTGAGAACGAGCGGAACTCATTATCTTGTTTGCTTCTGCCTCTATGCTTGGATCGATCGATTTTGCTTTTGCTGCCTCATCGTAAGCTACCCAAGCAGCTCCACGAATCTTACCTTCGTGTGAAGCACATGATACAGAGCTTTTCAAATACATGCTTGCCACTAACAAAACTGCTTTTCCTTCCAACGTTTTATCGAAATCCGCAACTTGATATGCAGCCGTTCTTGCAGCAGACAATTGACCTGAATTCATCAATGCAGTTGCCAACAAGTAAGATGCTTTTGCTTTTGAGTCGTTATCCTCAAACGTTTTCACTGCTTCTTCCAAATAAACCGCAGCTTCCTTATAATTTTCCTTGTCAATCAACATTTTTCCCATCATATAAGCAGACTTAGGTGTTGGTTCCAATTTATGAAGGTTTTCTGTTGCCGCAAAGAAAAGGTCGGATTTTGTACAATTCTTTCTATCCAAATTGGTGGTTATTTTTCTCAACAACTCGATATCATTAGGATTTGCTTTGAATTTTGGTTCGTAAATCGGGATTATCTTATCGCAAGAAGCAAAAGGCTCAATCATTTGTTCAGTAAGAGCCAAATAGCTCACTGCATTGTTATATTCGGTTTCTGCTTTCTTGATTTTCTTTGCATTTCCTTCTGCTTGAACACTTGCCAATTCTGCTTTTCTTTGTTTAACTGCTGCTTCCAATGTTTCTGAAGCATAATCGTAAGCATCGAACAACATTGACATTTGTTCCGAATTAGCTTTGATTGAGTGTAAGTAGTTGATTGTAGCCTCTACATACAAAGGACAGTATTGTCCGTCCAAGTTTGCACCACCTTTTGTAGCAGCTTCTTTGTATAGATTATAGATTTGCTCTTTTTGATCAGGGCGATACTCGGTCAAAATCTTAGCTTTGGTTGCTATGTTGTTATATTCTTCGCCAAAAGCAGCCGATCTGATGTCTTGAAGGGCGATATACTCATCTATATACTTATTTCTATCTGCGGGATTTGCAGCAGTGGCAATCATATTCTTCAAGATATTACCACCTCTGATGAATGTGTTGATGTGATACTTCGGACAATGCTTCACAACCTGAGTCCAAGGTTCGTAAGCGTCCTTATAATTCTTTTGCTTGTAAAATTCCTGATAAAGGGAATTGTTCATTATACAAGCAGAACTGTCTTCCGGTGTTTGCCCAAAGCGTTGTGCATTCACCTCTCCAACTCCCAAAATAACCGCAAATGCAGCTAATGAAAAGATTGTTTTTCTCATTTTTCTTTACCTCTATTTTTGATTATTGTTATTTATTTTCAAACTATTGATATTTCCTTTTGAAGAACCAAACGTCCTTTGCAGAGACAGAAATTCCTACCTTGAAATAATCTTCTCTGATTAGATTTTGTTCTTTCGTACCATGCTTGCCGTATTCCAAGAAAAGGTTAACTTGCGTTCCTTGTTTCTTTATCGGCAATCCAAATCCCAACGCAATACCATATTGATTCAGTTGTTCATTGCTAAGATTCAACATTCCGGTAGAATAATTCAAGCCGAATCGGTAGCTGATTTTTTCAAAGTAAGAGCCATATACGTCCGGTCTATACTCAAATCCTGCATTTATCTTCCAATCATCTCTCATCAAATCCGCATATTGAACACCTTGAACTTCAAATCGGCTCCATTGAGTATAAGTTGCATCAACTGCGGCAAAGAATTTTTGTGGTCGTTCGTAAGACAAACCGATTCCTGCCGACTGTGGCATCTTTATATTCCCTTTGCTGTTGCGTGATTGTACAGAATCGCGTATTTCTTCCAAGCCTGCAGATTCCGAATAAGTGAAATGTCTGTATTCATTATCGGTTGGCAAAAGACTCGGCAAAGCATAAACCAAACCGATTCCCAATAAGTCGCCGTTTTTCAAAGGTTGGAAATATTGCAATCCGAAATCAAACGTAAAAGCCGAAACATTATAATTATCTTCTATGCGTGAAGACAAGAAAGATGAAGAATCAGGGAACGATAACGACTTACTGCGATAATAGTTTCCAAAAAGATAAGACGCATTAAAGCCTACAGACAAATTATCCAAAAGTCCCGCCGATTCACTCGGGCTGTAAGACAAACCTAAAAACACTTTATTGATTCCGCCATCGCCTCTGTAAGATGCCTTGTAATGACCTATGTTTATGGTATCTTCTTTGTACGTTTCCGATGCAGTAAAGTCTATAACGGAAACAGGAACCAATCCTCCTGCCAACTTAATCGTTTTGTGCAAAGGAAGAGCGAACAAAATATGAGAAAGGCCGCCAACACTGCCTGTTGTTTTTGCAGAATTGGAACTTAATATGGTATAATTTGTATAAAAACCCATATCAAAAACAAACGACATCGTATCAACAGCCGCATAAGATGCCGGATTTTTATAATTAACCATATTATTCCTTTGAAGAGTGTAGCCAACACCACCCATAGCCGATGTAACCGCATTTGAATACAAGCCGACCTCTCCTATTCCGTATTTTGTGTATGGTGAACTCAACGTATTCTGTGCCGAAACTAAGAAAGATGATGTCAAAAATGACACCGCTAAAACAAGGCTTAAAATATTTTTACTTCGCATTTATATCTAATATTACGTTTAATCCTTTCAATACTATATGCTTATCAACAATTACTTCTCTATTTAATCTGCCTGCAATAAAGTCTGCATACCCTCCAGTTAAAAACACTTCAACTGTTTTGTCGTTTTCGGTGTATTTCTCGATAAATCCGTTTATTTCAAACAGAGTCCCGTTAATCACACCCGAATGAATACATTCGTCAGTCCGAGAGCCACAAAAAACAAACTTTGTTTCGTCCAAATCTAATAACGGCAAGTTAG
>ERZ808027.54-NODE-54-length-11706-cov-3.274400_pt1 | contig 11706 bp, 11 predicted proteins | sample MGYA00380183_ERZ808027 | MGnify/ENA primary metagenome ERZ808027 (study PRJEB31490, sample SAMN06133374) | cow dung metagenome | isolation source: H7 | host: cow | place: China: Chengdu | collected 2015-05 ...
ATTACTCAACATATAAACAGGAACATATCTTACCTGTTTACCTTGTCCTCTTGCAATAGATGTGTGAATAGACATAAACTTTCTGATTTCACTAGAGCAATATTTATTCTGTTCACTTTGAAATTCGTCAAATAGAATACTTTCAACATCACTGAAAAGATGGCTCAATTTTTTGATTTGGTCTGCCGTGTTAAGTGCCACGGCGTATCCCATGGAGACAGGAGTGGACTCGCCCTTGCTTAAAAATAGTTCCATGAAAACACCCTTGCCCTTTTTAATTGTGGTTACATTATATCCATTAAAGAATAGCTCGCCAATATCCTTGAAAAATTTTTCACCAACATTATCCAGTTCATATTTATATCTGTAAAGTAGCATGAACTTACTTTTGTTCTTCAAAAAACGGTTAACTTCTAGGCGGTTAAAATAGGTAGTTTTACCGCCAGTTCTGTTTGTCGTACATAAGAAAATTTCAGGCTTTTTACCGTTTATATCACGCATGGATAAAAGTTTAGTTCCGTCATAATACACAAATTTCACCCCTTATTTTTTCTTAATACCATTATACCACATTATTGACTTTTTGTCAATAGTGTGCTATAATATTATTAGAAGCAAAAGGTGGTGAGAACATATGTTTAATGTGATATCAGTTTTGGTTTTAATAATATTTGATGTTATCACGGGCCTTTTGAAATCGGCTAAGAATGGGTGCATAAATAGCACAGCGATAAGAAGTGGCTTATATCACAAAATATCCGAAATTTTATGCGTGTTATTTTGTTTATTGTTCGACAAATATGCTATGCAGTTGGGAATAAACCTAGGTATCAATCTTGCAACGTGTGCTATAATTTACATATGCACAGCGGAAATTATTTCTATTGTTGAGAACTTGTGCGAATTAAACCCGGCGTTAAAGGGGATATTTGCGCCGTTTCTATCAAAATTAAAAGGAGTTGATGACGATGAAACCAAAGGCAAAGGGAATTGATGTATCTGTTTATCAGAAAGACATTGATTATGAAAAGGTCAAGAAAGCTGGGTATTCTTTTGTAATGATACGTGCCGGGTATGGCAAATACACTCAGCAAAAGGATACGTATTTTGAGCAGAATTATCGAAGAGCTAAAAATGCAGGTTTGCACATTGGCGCATATTGGTATTCGTATGCCGTTACGCCAGCAGAAGCAAGAGAAGAAGCAAACACTTTTCTTAAAGTAATTGCTGGAAAAACTTTTGATTATCCTCTTGCATTTGATATAGAAGATAATTCACAGAGAAATCTATCGGTATCAACTATATCTGCTATTATATCTGCTTTTTGCAAGATAATAGAAGATGCTGGATATTATGCTATACTTTATAGCTACGCAAGTTTTCTCGAAAACAAAGTAAGTAAGGCAGTTCGCGGGCGTTATGATATTTGGGTAGCCCATTTTGATGTTTCCACACCCTCTTATGACGGTTCATATGGTATGTGGCAGTATACCTCAAAGGGAAATGTAAATGGGGTATCCGGTAAGTGTGATTTAGATTATGCCTATAAGGATTATCCTTCCATTATAAAATCAAAGCAAGCGAAAACAAAAATACCAACTAAACAGGAGCAGACAGCGACAACAAATATTGAGGAGAAAATTGACAAGGCTTTTACCGCTTTTAAGTCCCAGTATGTGAGAGTAGCCAACGATGTAATTGCCGGAAAATATGGCAATGGCCAGGCACGAATAACGGCTCTAAAAGCGAAGGGGTACGACCCTGATATTGTGCAGTCTATTGTAAACATTCTGGTGTAAAGGAGGTAAAACAAATGGCAGTACTTGACCGAAGCCAGTATTTTGACAGAGTGAGGTCTATTGTCGGAGATAGGCATGATGACGATAGTATTCACTTTATTGAAGATATGGCTGACACGTATGAATCACTTTCCACTCGGTCTGCGAGTGATATTGACTGGGAGAAGAAATACCACGAAAACGACCAGGCCTGGGCAGAGAGATACCGCAGTAGATTTTTTACTGGAAGCTCAGGAGGAAATCCCGGTTCTGAGAGTGAATATTCTGAAACTAAAACAACGTCTGTTGACGTAACCATTGATGACCTTTTTAAGGAGGATTGATTTTAATGCCTACTATCCCTAACATTAGCAAACTTACCGCAAGCTCAGTTGATATTTTCAACGCAATTCGTAATAGTGCAACCGCAAATTATCGTGATTATGTTCCTCTCGCAAATGCTAGTCAGGACAATATCAGAGAAATCGGTGCTATTATCATGCAGTTCCCCGCTCTCCAGAATGAATTTCTGACGGCACTTGTTAATCGTATCGGGCTTACTCTTATTAAGAGTAAATCCTTTGCAAATCCGTGGAGATTTTTCAAGAAGGGTGTACTTGATTACGGCGAGACCATCGAGGAAATTTTCGTAAATATTGCAAAGCCTTTTACCTATGATGCTGAGACAGCAACGACTAATGTATTTAAGCGTGAAATTCCTGACGTTAGAGCCGCTTTTCATCCGCTTAATTACAAGAAGTTTTACAAGACAACCGTACAGCAGAATGACCTCCGCCAGGCGTTTCTATCCTGGAATGGTATATCTGACCTGATTGCAAAAATTGTCGAGTCTCTTTACAATGGCATGGAGTATGATGAATTTCTGGTTATGAAGTATCTGCTTGCAAGAAACATTCTTAACGGCAGACTTTACCCGGTCACTATCGCAAATCCTAACACCGAAGCTAACATTAAATCAGATGTAGCTACTATTAAGGGTGTATCTAATAACCTGCCGTTTATGAACAGCAAGTATAATGTTGCTGGTGTGCAGACTTTTACCCCCAAGGATGAACAGTACATCATCACTACCGCTAACTTTGATGCACTTATGGACGTTGAGGTTCTTGCTAGTGCGTTTAACATGGATAAGGCCGATTTTATCGGTAGGAGAGTAATGATTGACGAGTTTGGTAATCTGGATAATGATAGACTTTCTCTGCTTTTCAGTGATGACCCTAATTATACCGAACTTACCGCCGCCGAAGAAGCTAAACTTGCAACTGTAAACGCCGTTCTTATTGACAGAGACTTCTTTATGATTTTCGATAATCTGTTTAATATGACTGACCTTTATAACGGCGAGGGGCTTTATTGGAATTATTGGCTACACGTGTGGAAAACCTTTAGCGTTTCTCCGTTCTCAAATGCCATTGTTTTTGTAACTGGTGCTGGTGCTGTAACTGGAGTATCTATTTCGCCTAGCGCAGTCACCACTACTCCCGGACAGACCATTCAGCTTAATGCAACTGTTGAGACTACTGGTATTGTATCTAAGGCGGTTATTTGGACTACTAACGATACCTCCGGCAAGGTGTATGTTGACCCGCTGGGTAATGTGGTTATTGCCGAAGATTTTGAAGGTGATAGCATTACAGTTACAGCTACTTCTGCGGTTAATTCTGCACAGTCTGCTACAGCTACAATTACTATCGCTTAAACACACAATTTTATCCCGCTTAATGCTTATGAATTAAGCGGGATATTTTTATAAAGGAGTGATAAGAAATGGCTAGTTATTATGTAACTCCAAATAGCACAATACAGCTAATGAGAAATTGCCCTCTTGACCCTGAACATGAAAACACAATATATTTTCCTGATATAAACGCACAGACAGGATATTTTTCAATGCTAGCCGCAAGCAATGGTATATCCTTTAATGAACAGTCATATCAGCGTTATTCAAATGGCGTTTTGAGAATTAATGCCTACGCAGAAGATATAAATGACTGTAATTATATGCGGTTTAGAAATGTGCGAAATAACCGGGCTAAATGGTACTATGCATTTGTAATTCGGGTGGAGTACATAAATGAACACGTTTCAGAGGTAGAATATGTAATTGACAGTTTACAAACCTGGCTGTTTGATTTTACACTCGATATGTGTTTTGTAGAGCGTGAACACGTTTACGATGACACTCTTTATTTACACCGTAAAGAAGAACCTATTTCTCCCCAGCAGTGCGCTGTTAATGGGCGGTCTATAAATCACTTTTTAGACCAAAGAGGAATAGGAACTGATGAAACGTGCGTTGTAATGGTTACTACAAAAATGCCTAAAAATGCAAATCCTACTAAAGCCGATGATTGGATATCTGGGGCAAATACTGCTAGTGGGGAGGGGCATTTATTTTCTGGTCTTTTTTATCGGACATTTGTATTGTCAAGTGCTAACGGCCGGGATGAATGGTGGACTAAATTGTTTGATGATGATAACGCATTACTTTCACCCGAGGTTAATGATGAGGGGTTAGACGGTTACTTTAATCTTTTTATAAATAACGGACAAAGCGAAGCGATTGTAGACATTTTTCAAATGCCAACGTTTGTACCAACTGGGAGACAGCGTTATGCAACTAGGTCGTGGAGATATGCTAGGAATATAGCAGATGATTTTGAGGGATATCACCCCCGAAATAGTAAGTTATATTGTTATCCTTATAGCCGTTTACTTGTTACTAATAATCAAGGTAACGAAATTGAGTTTAGATACGAATTATTCGATAATCCAGGCCTAATAGAGTTTCATGTTTTTGGTACGTGTATTGGCGCTCCACAGATTGTATTAACACCCTTAAATTATCAGCATATTCAAGAAAATATGTCATTATCACTGACGATGGTGGATTTTGTACACTGCGCATATGTAAATAATATTTGGGAAGATTGGATAGCTTCAAACAGAAATCAAGTACACGCACAGGTGATAGCAAGCGGAATAAGTACAATAGCTGATATAGGCGCGTTTGCGTTCTCAGGTGGGTTCAAAAACCCCACGCCAGCAACTGTTAAAACCGGGGGGTGGAGTTCATCTGCTAGAGGTGTTCAAATAATGAAAGGCGCTGAACAGGTAGTTGACACTGGTTCTCTAGTTGCGCAAACCTTCGCTTCTAAATATGATATGTTAAATACGCCCGGTAAAGTTAGTGGCTTGACTTCATGTTCCCCTTTTCAAATAATACGAAATCAATATATGTTTACCGCACATCAAATGAGCTGTACTGCGGAGGTTGCTAGGTGCATTGACAATTATTTTACAATGTATGGTTATTCCTGCGGTGAGGTTAAAATACCCTCCCTCCACAATAGGGAGCGCTGGACGTATGTGAAAACAGTAGGGTGTAACTTGCATGGTAGTTTACCCGCCGAAGCAATGACTGAAATTTGCGGCATTTTTGATAACGGTATTCGGTGGTGGGTATCCGGCTCAGATATTGGGAATTATAACTTATCAAATAGCCCTCTAGGCGGTGGTGGTGGTGGTGACATTCCTGAGAATGTAACGACTATCGGAAATATGCCGTTAAATTTGAGCTACAATTTCCCTGACAAGAGTTCAGCAAACTGGTTCATTTTACATGGGCCTTTGAGCGCAGGTACGATAAAGATTAAGGCCCGACAGCCCCGCACTAAAAATCTTATCAAATGGCCTTATCAGGGTTTAATAGTTTGCCCCAAGGATGCTCCTACATGGGGTTCAAATGACGGTGCATTTTATGCTGGGTGGGATTTTAGCGTTTTAACAGACCCTAGTGCAGACCCGTTCAATGCCACAATTAATACCAATAACGGACAGGTGCATTTTCCGACATATGCCGCTAATGCAAATAACCCGTATAAATTCAATTTCATTCTAAATGGAACAGTAAAAATTTTACCTAATGGCTTACAGTATTATGACCCGGATGTAGATACTTTGTATCCGCCCGGTACATACACATATTCATACACTCCTAATCCCGTTGCGTGGACACAAATGCAAACAGAAGTCCGGGCTACTAACGAACAGGGTTTGGAAGTGCTTTCACCAAGCGATTATTGGGGCGCTCAGGAGGGTATAAAGGGTAGACTTACAATTACTATTAACGAACCGTGTTATATCACTATTACAATATACTCACCGGGGTTATATTATGGCCGTAACGGCATAAAAGAAATAACCATGTCACCCCAGCTAGAGTTGTCTGATAGTGTAACCGAATATGAGGGGTTAGGTGAAGCCAAGGTAACTAGCTTTACGCTTGATAGTGATTTACCGGAGGGTGGAACAGTTGATAGCAATTCAGGTTATGTTTATCCTGCTGGTTTACCTATTGAAGTTCCGGCTATGGAGCTATATCAGGGTGACAACATTATCATGATAGATGACCCTGAAACCAAAAATGTGATTGAAATAAATACCTATGTTGAGGAGGAATAAATATGCCAAGAAAAAATAAACGGTTCAAAGAGAGTGCTGTTAAGAATACAATGGCCTATAATATTTATTTCAATAAATATCGGGAAATGAGCCAGTCCATGTTCAAATGGACTGGTGTACCCGATACAGTAAATATTGAATTTTTTGAAAATGCCCTCTTTGACCTGGGGAAGGTCTTATTTTTCAAGGATGAGGTGCTAGGTTTTCTTTGTTTGCCGTGTGCTTTATCTGGAGTTATGGATGTTTATAACATTCCAGTTGATAGAAAGGCTTATGCCAACAATGGTTACAATATAATAAAGGCAAGTTCCGACTCTGTTATTATTTGGAATAACCTTATAAAAACACCCTCTAAGCCGTTAGCGTTATACTATGCTGAACGCTTGTGGAAAATGGATAGTGTGATTGATATTAATATCAATGCGCAGAAAACTCCACTTTTTATTTCATGTGACGAAACGCAAAAACTTACTATGCAAAATTTGTATATGCAATATGACGGCAATTATCCAGTAATTTTCGGAAATAAAAATCTGTCCCCTAATGACTTGAAAGTTCTTACGACTCAATCGCCGTATGTGGCTGATAAGGTGCAATTTATTAAGCAAACTATTTGGAATGAAAGCCTGGCCAACCTAGGTATCACTAATTTGAATGTCAGCAAAAAAGAGCGCCTACTGGAAGATGAGATAGCTAAGTCGCAAGGTGGGACAATTGCAATGCGAAATTCCCGCCTACTTGCACGCCAAAGGGCTTGTGAGGAAATCAATAAAATGTTCGGTCTAAATATGTGGTGTGATTATGATGAGCCTGAAATCGAACAGGAAAATGAAGCAGAGCCTGACGGTACAAAAGACAAGGAAGGGGAGGTAAAAGAAGATGAGTAAATATACCACTGAACTCCGATTTATTTGTGAAGCCCATTTAACTCAATCTTCCACTGGTTATAATGGGATAAAAGAAATAATAAAAAATTCATGTTCCGTTATTTTTCCGTTTGATTTTCCCATATTTGATGAAGCGTATCGAATACCTCTGGAGACTAAAATAATACGGCATTTTTATACAAGAGAAATTTGCGAGGAAACCTTTGGGCTCTGGCTATTAAGGTTAGAAGATAAAATGAATATGATTATGCCGTATTATAACCAACTTTACGAAAGTGAAACGCTTGAATTTAACCCCCTTTGGGATGTTGATGTTAAAACGGACAGGACAAAAACTAATGACAGTTCAGCAGAGGGAAACCTCCAGTCCACAAGTGACAAAATAAACGATAGCTGGACAACAGACGATACCACAACAGATTACAATGGAAAAAAGAATGAAACTTATACACCAAAAGGCTTAAAAACAACGCAGTCCGGAACTGATAACACAACGAATACACGCACCTATTCCGGTACAGAAACTGACGGGACTGACCACTGGGATTTGTACTCCGATACCCCCCAGGGCGGTGTAAATGGAATGACAGGTAATGTGCCTGGCGGACAGCTAGGTGATAATATGTATCTTACAAATGCTAGGCATATTGTAGGTACAGATAAATCTAAATCATTTGATGATAGACAGGATGCTGATACGGGCCACATTACCTACGGAAAAACAATAACTGAAAGTGGCAGTGCAGAGACAGTAACTAATACGCAGGACAAGACAGTAAAAGACAGAGATATTCATGCAACAGGTGAAGAGACAGGGAACAGAAATGAACAAAGTAGCAAAGAAATATCAGATGTAGAAGATTATTTCCAGCACATATACGGAAAACGTGGTGGATATACTTATGGGAAAATGTTACAAGATTATCGTGATGTGATGTTAAATATCGACTCTATGATAATCAATGAACTGGACGATTTGTTTATCGGTTTATGGTGATAAGGAGTGATTTTTATGCCGAATAATCCTGAAATGAAAGATTATAAAGACCTGAGACCTTTTCGGTTTTGGTGCCAAACGGTTTTACCTACCGTCTATGATGACAGTTTGAGCTACTATGAACTGCTTAATAAAGTGGTTAGTGTGCTTAACGATGTTATCGACAACGAGTCTACTGTCGAAAACAACGTGACAGAGCTTTATAACGCTTTTGTTGAGCTAAATACCTTTGTCGATACTTACTTTGATGACCTGGATGTTACCGAAGAAATCAATAACAAACTTGACACGATGGCCGAGGATGGCACTCTGGCTAGATTGCTGGCAGAGTATGTGTATACAGCCCCGACTTATGCCGAAAACATAAGTCAGATGACAGACCATTCAACTCTATATATAAATGGGCAGGATGGATACATTTATAGGTGGAGCGGAACGGCCTGGATTAGCACTGGTATTCTGTACAATGCGCCCGTTATAAATGCGCTATTTGCGGGGAGAATAGCAAACGGTTATATTGGTGTAAAGTTAGTGCCCGATAGTGAAGATGAAAATTCTTGCACCGTTAGTGTTATAGGTACGGAGAATAATTGTAGAATTATTGGTAGAGATGGTGCAATTTATGACAGCCTGGCAGGAAGAGTGTTTACACTTGAAATTGACAGTCTGAATTATACCTATGTTTGTCTGAATACAGCCAGTGGAACGCTAGAAGCTGTATCCTTTAGAGGGAATATTTATGATACAAAGTATACGGTGCTGTTCGGTGTATACCGCCGTAAAATTAATGAGCTTAATATTCCGCTTATGGACTATGATTATCCGTCAACTTTCAGGCTCAATGACAACATGAAAGTGCCTATACCTAGATACCCCGCTGACCCGGATTATTACGCTGGAAAACTGCTTAAAGGATTTGTCAGTGCTACACTTTATGAGGATAATGGTAAGTATGTAAAAGTCACTACACAGCCCAGTTCTATTCTGATACTAGCCGATGGCAATGCCTATAATTTAGGCAATTCTTCAATTGAGAATAATATCTTCATTGGAGATACGAATAATTACCGTATCATTGTTTTTGATACAGAAGCTAACGAGTTTGTTCTTGACCTGACCGGTCTAAGAAGGAATAAACAGCGTTATCCCGTTATTTTTGGTGTGTATCAAAACCGTATCTGTAATTACGAAATTCCCATTACAAACAGTGACTACTCCAGATATTTGGCTGGCAGTGAGACAATTCCTGAAACGCTGTCAACTACTGGGAGCGGTAATGTGCTTTTCAATGGCTATATTTTCGTTTGGTGTGAGGGGACTAATGTTAGAGCTAAATGTACAAGGGGTGCAAGATGTTCTATTAATGGTGCTAGTATTGATTTGTCTAACAGAGAAATCACCGAAGCGTTCCCGGCTACAAACTGTTCATTGGTTATTAATTCGAGTGGTGATTTTGATTTTGTTGTTACTGGAAGCGTGACGGAAAATGATATGGTAATTGCCACTTGCACTTATCGGTGGTGGAGTACTCCTTATCCAGATTTTGTATTCTGTAACACTGTTAATATTTTTGATAAACACACGATATATCAGCATGGAGGAAGTATGCGCTATTGCTTTAACTTCTCCAGACTGGGCTATAGAATAAGACTCCAGCACCCTAAAGACAACAATAATATTAAAGACTTTGGTGAATTTATTCAGATAGTAAATGGATATAATTCTAGCAACGGTCTCGAGGGGTATTTTGCGCCGATATATGGCTCACCTGAATATGTGCCTAATCAGTTTAGCTTTGATACTAATGTGCTGGCTAGAAATACTGACCTGGGCGGAAAGAAAATCATGTTTATAGGTGATAGTATTTCTAACCGTGGATGGATACAGAGGGATATAGCTAATGTGTACCCTACTGTTGAATTTGTTGGCACAAAGGAGAGCGGCGAAAACGTTGGTATACCTGGCTATATGACCGAAGCATACCCTGGCTGGAGTACAACTACTATGCTGGGAAGTACAAGCCCTTTCTATAACCCTAATTCGCAGAGTTTTGACTTTGGTTACTATGTGGGCGCACACGCTATTATTCCGGATATTGTTATTATCGAATTTGGGCTTAATGAGTCCGTTTCTGGTGACATTTTCTGCGCAAATGTGCAGACTATGATTAACAGTATCCACGCTTATAATTCATCTATTCCGGTTTACATTGTTATGCCGTTTAGACGGAGAATTGGCGCTCACAATAATAACTATGCAACTAATGAGCAGAATATACGCCGACAGCGGGATTGTATGCTGAGTTGCTATGCACTTACTAATTGTACGCTGATACCTACCTGGTTCTGCCTGAATGATAATTTAGATTATGTTTATGTTGATATGCCCTATAATCTGAACGGTCTGACTGTTAGAGGATGTAATGACAACATTCACCCCGCAGAACTGACCGGATTTAAGCAGTTAAGCCATATGATTATGAGCTACATTTAAGCATGAAAAAAAGCCCCCTCCAGTTTCCTGGAGGGAGCTTTTATTTTTAGAATGTAAATTCATCTACCATTAACAGTTCATCCTTGCCTTGGCCTACATACCAAATATAGTACAATTCAAGTAACATACCGGAGACTAAAATTTTTACATTCCCCCCTTTAGTTACCTTTACACGAATAGTGCTATCAATAGATTTTGCATACATTGCCCTGGGCCTATTGTCCTTCCGTGAATGAATAGTTTTTTCTATAAATTTCCACTGTTCTTTCCTTGTCATGTGCCTGAAAAAATCAACTTGTGTTATTCTCATTTTATTACCTCCTAATTAGTTTGTAAAACGAACGTTGTATTTAATCATTGTCTCTGCCCCGGTTATTTCATGTGTACGACAGTTAAAGCGGAGTAAAATTTCCTTGCCAGTCTCGAAATTTATAAACACTCTTATGCTAGGAAATTTACTAGCTTGAATTGATACAACGGCCTTTGGATAATGCTCATTCCTATTGTCAATGATTGAAATTCCGTACATCCTATTGCGCAGTAAATAAGTCGCTGTTTTATTGATATAATTAATAAATTCTGTAACCAGTTTGGGCGGTAAAACATTCATCATATCCAAAAAATTCATCATATCCGAAGGATTCCGCCACATAAATTCTGAATAATTAAAGTATTGCATTTGCGTATGTTCTCCCATCTATTTGTAATGTTTTTTCTTTGAGATAATCCAGTAATTTGCGTGAGGTCATAAAGAACTTTATATCTTCTTGCTTTGTACCGTTTATTTTGTTAGAATACTTGTTGAAAACAAGAACTTTATAACCCTCAGGGAGTGGTATCATAACAAAAACTTTCATGCATAAATTTTTACCCTTGATAGTGAAATAATAATATACCGGGTATTTATATTCCAGCGACCAAAATCTGCACACAACATTTATTGGTGCTGGATTTTGCAGTGCTACACGGTATACATTATTTATAAATGAATTATCCTTATAGTTTAATTGACCTATCATAAAATAAACCTCCATTTTTTGATACCCCTATTTTAACATACCCCATG
>ERZ808027.55-NODE-55-length-11699-cov-2.413182_pt1 | contig 11699 bp, 20 predicted proteins | sample MGYA00380183_ERZ808027 | MGnify/ENA primary metagenome ERZ808027 (study PRJEB31490, sample SAMN06133374) | cow dung metagenome | isolation source: H7 | host: cow | place: China: Chengdu | collected 2015-05 ...
AAAATAAAATTTTATGTGCGTTATATGGACGATTTTATTTTGCTTGGAAATAAATCCGAGTTAAAACGAGCTTTGCATTTAATAGAATATTTTTTGAATACAAAACTTTTTCTAAAATTAAATAAAAAGACTACAATAGGAAAAATTTCAAAAGGCGTTGAATTTGTAGGTTATAAGATTTACCCAAAAGGTAAAATGATAAAAAAGCAAACTATTTATAAAACAAGAAGGTTTGTGAATAAATTTTTTAAAGGGGAAGTAAAAGCAGAAAAATTTTGTAAAAGTATTGCGAGTATGTGCGGACATGCAGTGCATACAGACAACTACATGTTTTATGTTCGGCAACTTTTAAAGGTTATCCGTTTTCTTCTTGGCTGTCAAAGTTGAATTCCAGCTGGGTGTCGCAGAAGGTGATGCCGAATTCTTTTAGACGGGCTTTGGCAGTGCGGCTTTGGGTTGTCCAGGTTTTGAGTAGGGTAATGGCGGCGGTTTTTGCGCTTGCGGGGGATGTGTATTTGTCCGGCAGCTGGTGCGGGTAGGCGGCGCGGATTATTCCGGCTACGGCGCACTGGAGTGAGAATGTGAAGCTGCCGTCTTCAAGGGCGTATATGGTAAGGACAATTATGTCCTTGCCATGACGCTCTTCTTTTTTTTCAGTCAAGATCATGTCTTACCGGGAAATTTTCTTCTATTGTGGCAGAGTCTTGGTAGTAGATGTCTTTTTTCCAGTCGGCGGCATATTGCAATTCCAGGCGTGCGCCTTTGCTTTGCTGCCAGTCCCTTAGCATGTAGATGGCATCGCAAATGTCTATTATTGAGTAGCAAATGTGAAGGTAGTCTTCATGTGGCACGTCTTCGTATGCGGGAAGTACGCTTGGAATGAACGGCTCGTTTCCTCTACTGGTAAGGAAAGCTGCCGCGTCGTAAAATTTTTCCTGCATCTCAAAACGTTTTTCGCCGCTTATTTTTCCGGCAATGTAAATTTTCATTTTCTTTAATCCTCCTGTGCCACTATTGTTACTGGTTCGTCTTCATAATGTGTAATAACACCGATTATATCGAGTGTATTGTAATAGGTGTTTATTATAACCTCATTTTCCGGATCTGCTGTTTTAAGTCTTTCAATCAATTCTTTTACTTTCATTTATTTCTTCTCTTATTCTTCTTTGATTAAAAAAAAATGAATTAGGCATGTTATGCCAACGCCAAACACTATGCCGCACAAATATAAACATAATTCTCCGTCAGAAATAAAACGCTGAATCAAATGTTTACTTGGTAAACACAGCACATATATTAATAAATATACAAAACGCTTCATAATGTTTTGTCCTCTTCTGTTCTTAATTCCTGCATAAGAAACCATCTGCACCTTGACGGCGACAAGTGGTAACTTCCCATTATCTCGCAGTCCCTGTCCTCACTGTTCCAGATAGAGCAATACTGGGAGCAACGGCTCCCCTTGTACTTTTTTGAAAGTTCCTTTAACTTTTTCTCAAGTTCTTCATCTGTCATTTTCTTTTATTTCCTCTTGATGTTCTTTTTCAAAGTCTTTAATTTTTTGCATTTCTATCATACCCATCGAGTAGCATATTTTGCATAAGCCAAGTAAACCGTAAGCCTGCTTTTCTGTGAGTTTTAAATCTCCGAGTATGTCATCCATGTATTTGTCAAGCATTTTGTTGTCTTGGCATAGAAACAAGTCCGCTTTTTCTTCTATCTGTTTGACTGTCACTTCTTAACCTTCTTAGCTGTTGAATGTTCCTGGACCAGCTTTTCCATTTCTCGGTAGCGGCTCTTGTAGCCCTTTTTCATTCCGTTTCTTTTCAAGAGCATCTCGTTTGTATAAATGACTTTCAGAAGCTCGTTAAGGGCGACAAAGGGATTGTGCCAGCCGTTAAGGAGCATAAGGAACTTGAATGAATCGGGGCATTCGCTTTCCCTCGCGTGGTAATAGGGCGCGTTTTGCTCAATAAAATATTCCGCATTCCTTATGCGGTTAATAAGCTCTTGTTTAATCATTTTGCTTCCTTGGCTATTTCTGCTTTTACTTTTTGGTACCAGTCAAGGTTTACGTCTTCTTTTCTTACCAAAATGTAGCCATTGTCCAGAGCAGGGCGGCCTGGGTCAAAGAAAACGTCATTGATGTTAAGTCCGCAGTAAAAGCCAGCGCGGAACATTTCTTCTTGCACCGTGTCGGACATGGATGCAAAGCCCTCCGCTCTCTTCTGGAAATCATGCGGAAGTTTTTGCTCACAATATTTTTTGTAGATGGATTCTTTCATTGTTCAGTCTCCTTTTTAAAAAATTTCAGTAAAGCTTTTTACGTTTTCATAAAATTCTTCTTTACTCATTTGTATTTTTTCTGCTATTTCATAATGAAAATCTTTTGTCTTTTTTTTGTAAAGAAATTTTATTCCAGAAAAATAAAGTTCTTTTTTTTCGTCAAAGTCGAGATGTGCAATTCTTTCCGACAATTCTCCGATGTAAATTTCTTTTTTCCGTCCATAACATGCAATCAATATAAAACCTCCATAAGTTGCCGTCTGTTCCGGCTGCCAACCAATTTTGCAGGATTCGCACACCGTCTTTAAGCACCACGCAAAGGGGACGGTTCCAAATTGTGCCTGCGCCTTCGGGAAACGGTCAAGGCTTATCTATTCAGGCAACGCCTGCTAGATTGTCCCTAAGCCCATCGAAAATTCCGGGATGGGATTTTGTGCTGAATACCAAAGGTGCAGGCAGTTAGGATGCAGGTTTACATAGTTTTCCTGTTCCGGGAAAACCATTATCGCTTTTTTATCTGCGCCAATAAAATTCCGCTTGACAAGCTGCAAATCGGTATAGGTGGGCATTTTCCTTGCCCTGGAAAAAGAGACATGCAGCCATTCGAGGCCGTCGGCCATTATTCCTACAGAGGCGATGACGGATAGACCGTTAAAGGTCCAGACCTTCCAGTATTCATTTGAAAAGGTTTTATTTTCTTTGAACATTTCGTTTGGCTCTGGGAAAAAACTTGCCTCGCTAATTTTCAAATCCTTTAAAATTGTTTTCATTTTGTTCCCCCTAGTAAATGTCAAAGTCATCGTTGCCAGTGTCTTCTTCCGGCTCCGGCATTTTTAATGATGCTTCCGGCTTTTTCTTTGCCGCCTTCTTTTTGGGTGGCGGGGCAAAGCTTGCATTGGCAAAGGGGTCATCGTCCGGCGGTGTTGCAGATTGGTCAAAGTCCAGCTGGTCACTTGGTGCGGGCGGGGTTTGCTTTAGAAGTTCCTTGCCGTAGTCAGTCAGGGCAATGTGCTCAAAGCCCCATTCAGGGTTTGCGCTGCCGTCCAGACGTTTTTGCTTGTAGGAGCGGCGGAACTCCTTGTAATCTGCCTTTAGCCATGTAGTGAATTGCCTTTGTGTGGCAGCTTCCTTTGAACCTTCCTGGATGCCAAGTAAATTGAGATAAATCAAATAAAGGTCGCGGCTTGTTATGAATGCATCGTTATCGGTAAAGGCATAGCGGATGCAAAGCTTTACGAAGCGGTCAGTGTCCTTTTCTTGTTCCTGGACGTAGAGATTTTTTTCGTTTACACATTCCGTGCTCATGGGGATTTTACCCTTGAATACCGTGTGCAGTTCTATGTAGTGCTCTGCGAGCATCTTAATGATGGCAGGAAATTCCGGGCGCAATTCTTCAATAAATTCTTTGGGAGTTTTGCTTTCCTTTAATCCTTTTTCATGCTCAATGTTGAAGCGGAAAATTATCATTCTTTTAATTGCGGCATCGTCTCCGTGCTCAAAGTCCGGGGAATTGTTGGAGCTTATAAGAATTTGCGCCGTGGGAAAAAATTCATGCGGCTCGCGGTTAAGTTTACGTGCGGACAATTTGTCACCACCCGTGAGCAGTTTGAATGTGTTTGTATTTAGCCTTCCGTCTTTTGGTGTCTCCTGGACAAAGGCTATAAGTTTACCTTCCAGTTTTGCAATTTCCGGCGTAGGGCCGTTAGATGCCTGGAAATGTTTTCCGACAGAAATAAGAATTTCATTTTGGAGTTGAACGCAGTCCTCCGAATAAATGGCATCTATCAAAGAACAAAGCGTAGATTTACCTGTTCCGCCGTGTCCAAGAAAAAATCCGCCATATTTATACTGCGTATTCCTGCTTTGAATTAAGGACAAATAATAAAGCAAAGTTTTTACTGTTGTTACAGAATTTCTTTTTAACGTTTCTATATTTGGTTTTTCAAAATCTCCATCTATAAGCTTTAAAAATTTTTCTGGCCGTCCTGCTTTCTTAACCTGTGCGATAGTGTAGGGTAAAACAGAACGTCGATATTCATCGCGGTTTGCTTTGCGGTAAATAAGCTTGTCGCCGGAAAAATCAATTACACCGTCCTGCAAAGTAAGGGTTGCTTGAATGGGAACACTGTCAAACATGATGTCCTCGCGGTAAGTTTGCCCGCGGAACTCATTGAAGTCCTTAACAAGGTCAAGGCGGAAGCGTCGGCTTCCTATTTGCTTAAGGATTCTATTAATAACGTCCTTTTGGGACAAGTTTTTTTCCAGGTATGTTAAAAGAATGTTTTGAAGTATTTTGTGAGCTTCTACGGCAAGCCCCGGCAAGCGTTCCCATGCAACGCCACGGAATGCATAATGAGCCTTTTCGTTCTCTACATAAATTATGTTTCCGTCCGTTGCATCGGCAACAACGCATGCAGCAAAGAAGTTGTCCTTCTTTTCTATAAAAGCGATTAAATTTTCATTCTCTGCCATTGCCTCGTAGTCAACAGGGACAACAGTTTCTTCGATTTTAAAAATGCGCAGAATTTCTTTTGCCGGAACAAGATGCTCTTCCAGTTTGTCAATTATGAATTTTGAAAGCTCATACTTTTCGCCAAGTTCCAAGAGGTAGAAGGGAGTTGCGGGAAGCTCTGCGGCTTTTTCTATTTTCTCTTTGTCAAAGTCATTGTTAGTAAAGCCTATGAGCGCATCCAGTGCGCCGTCTTCCTTGCAGGCCTTGTATGCGGCGCACACAAAGGGCTTCTTGTCTTCTTCCTGAAGGTTGGACCATTTGAATTTTTTCAAAAGGGATTTGTAAAATTTTAATGGGATTGTGTCCCATTCCTGGTAAACAGTTCCGCGGATTTTTTTTGGCTGGCTTTTTTCTGCTTCCTTTTTTGCCGTCTTCTTTTCCGGCTTTTTTGGTGCGACATAATCGAGCGCATTGGCTATGGCATCAAAAACAAGCTGCCGCTTTCCGTTGCGGATGGCATCGTCCGGGTCTTTGTAGGGACATTCAGGCGGGAGGGAAGTTACCTTTATTTTTCCTTCAAAGCCCGCTTCCAAAAGCTTTTCCGGGACTGTCTGGACAACGGCATCACCTTCTGCATAAGGCATCATGCCGAAAGCCTTTTGGCTCTGGCATTTAGGGGCTTTGTCATTGTCTGCGAAAAGAATTATTTCCGGGATTTTTTTTGGCATCAAAAACTTTTTTATTTTTGGGACAGAAAGGTTTCCAAGACCGCCCATGGAAAAAGCGTTCCCTATGCCTATGGACTGGCAAAGAATTGCATCTATTTCGCCCTCCATAAGGATAACAGGCTTTTCTGTTGGAAGCTCTCCCGGAATGGGGAAGAAGGACACGCCCGTGCGCGGGTTTACCTTCATGCTTTCAAAGTCCTTTTCATTCATGTAGAGCAGCTTCATGCCGTCCGGGGATTTTGCAAGAATGCCAGGATGCCACCACGCAAGCTCACGGGGGTCTTCCTTTACCTTTTCGTAGCTTTTGCTTGTTTCATTCCAGAAAAAACAAGCGTCGGTTTTTTGTTCAAGATAAATCTTTCCGGCAGCACCTTCTTTTGGGAAGTCTTCTGCATTTTGAAATTCTTCCACAATGCGCGAGCCGTTCTTACTTTTCTTGTAAGGAACTCCGGCAGAAAAAAGGAACGTGTTGCCAAACTCTGCCACGGCCTGTGATGCGCCCGGCCACCAGTAGAAGAAGGATGCCAGGCGTTCAAGCTCGTAGGGGTTGAGAGGGTAGCTTGACTGCTCCCCTGCGGTCTTGTATTCCGCGCGGGTGCGGAAATAAGACAGGATGTTTTCTTTTTTGTGTTCAAGGCCGTCCAGCCATTTTTGAAGTTTTGCCAGCTTTTCCCTGTCCGGGACAAACTGGTACTTTTCTTTTTTTGGCGGCGGGACGAACTGCTTTGAAATATCCCCGCCGGTTCCAAAAATGTTTTCTATTTCTTCAAACTGTTTTTTTGCATCCGTGATGCCCTCGCAGAATTCCACGGCACTGTAGATGTCTCCCTGCTTTCCGCAGCCAAAGCATTTGAAGCGGGGGAAGCCGTCGCTGTCTGTGAAGAAGGAAAGGGAAGGTGTGGGGTCATCGTGCCAGGGGCAACAGATCATTTGCCCGGGTTCAGCGTTGATTCCGTGCAGGCGCAAATAGTCAAAGAGGTGTGTCTTGTATTTTTCAAATGGTAGTTCTTTTTTCATTTTCTAATTTGCCCCGTTTCCGAAACAGGAGCTTTTTCTCCCACAAATTCAATTTCGCCGCCAAATTCTTTTTTTAAAAGGTGGACTTGCTGCGGAAAGTCGATAGCCTGTGTCCAGTTTTTGGTTATCTTTGCCAGTTCCTGCGGACTGTAGCGTGTGCCGTCCTGGCAAAAGAGCCAGCCGCTTTTCTTGTCGAATGCGATGGTCTGTTTGAGCGTCTCGCTTGTCATGTACTGCCAGTCACCTTTAGCCATTAGCCTAGTACCCTCGCATCTGGGGTTTGAGACATAAAGACCAGTTCGTTTGTTCCGGGCCTGTATTCAATGCCGGAAATGGTAAGAACACGCCCGCAGTCTTTTATGCACAGCTTGGTGTTTTGCGGCATCTTTTTTATTTTGTCTCTAAGTGAAAGTATCGCCGCTTCCATGTCCAGTTCGTTGCTTATTTCCCAGATAAAATAATCGGGCTTGTTGACAATTTCCCGCGTCTTTGTTTCTGGGTCTGGCGCAACTGTTTCCGTTTTGGAACAGGTTGCTTCTTCTTCCTCTGGCAGTTCATGTTCTACCATTGCAAAGGCATCTTCTTCTTCTTTTTTTGTTTCCTGGATCTGCTGCCGTTCCATTACAGGGTCTTCTTCTTTACTACTAGCGTTAGAAGTTGCCTCTGGAGCAAAGAAGGGCTTTTGACCGTATGCCTTTGCTTCCTGCTCTGCTTTCCATTCCTGGGCAAGCCTTGTGGCGGTACGGTATGAGCCGCCCTCGCTTACAAGGCGGGAAAGAACTTCCGGAAGGTTTGCGTCTGGAATTGACCTTAGTTGTGAAAGTGTCTTTGTGCTAATTTCGTCTGTCTTAAGTCCTTGTGCATCTGCCACACGGCGGACTTTTGCGCCTGCCATTGTGTCCGATACCCAGGAGATTGGCTTTGAAAGGCGGTCTGCAATTTGCGTTTGTGTTAGGCCGTTTTCCAGGGCAAGGGCAAGGGCACTTTCCTTTTCGCGCGGGGAAAGGTCTGCACGCTGGATGTTTTCAATCATCTGGATTGTCCAGGCATCGCCGTTTGACACTTTGCAGTCAACCATAGAAAAATCGTCCCCATGGTCGCAAAGCCATTTTAGGGCACGGATGCGCCTTCCTCCTGCTATGACTTCGTAGTATTTAACACCGTTTTCTTCTACAGGCGGCTTAACCGTGATGGCATTGATTAGGCCATTTTCCTTTATGGAAACAGCCAGTTCTTTTATCTGCTCTTCGTCAAAGTTAAGGCGCACATTGCTTGTTATGCGCAAGCATTCGAGCGGGACTTTGACGTGGCTGGCGTTGTTATTTTGCAGTTTCATTTGCTTTGCTCCTTTAGTCTGTTTGTTCGGGTGTTTCCGCAAGACGGTCGGTGATTTTCTCCAAATCACACATGGAATTCAAGAGCGACTTTCGCACGTCCTCGATTTCGTCTGCCAATTCCGCGATGTTCTTGAACGGCGGGGTCTGCGGTTTTACCCAGTTGAACGCCGCTTCCACAATCGGGTCGGTGACAATTTGTGCATAGGTTATATTCTTGTCGTCCTTGTTCCAATCCGCCGCCATTTCTTGCAGTTTTTCCAACGGATATCGCTCTTTATTGTTATAAAATCCGACGTTCGTAATTGCTTTTGTTTTTCTGTTATAATAAATGACTACGCTTGGATTGCTCATTCTTTTTCCTCCGTTTTCTATTTCATGAATGGGGGTTTAATTTCGCACCACCAGACGCCCTCATCGTCCATGTACCAGGTCTGGCCATCATAGTTTGACAGCATCCATTTTCCTTCTTTTGACCTTCTAGCCTGGGACAAGCCCTCGTCTTTTGTCCAGACTATAAGGTCTTTATTTTCTTCCGGTATCGCTCTTTTAGAATTTTTCCATTTATATGTATTTTCGCTCATTTTGCATCTCCGTTTTCAAGTGTTGCCGCCTTAACAAAAGGCTCCAATCGTTCCGCAAGGTCTGCGCGGATGTGGTAATCGGGATTGAACATAAAGCGTTTAAGGCTGTTAAGCTTGGGCATTGCCTGAGGCAAGAGGTAGTCGCCGAAGGTGTCTTTGTATTGCTGCCAGATGTTGTCTGGGTCTGCAAGTGAATTGTAGCTGTTGCATACAACCGTTACGTCTGCATCAAGGCAACAGTCGGAAAGCTTCTGCATGTAGTTTGAAGTTGCGGCAAAGTCAAGCGGTGAGCACTTGCCCACAACCACCACGCTTTCCGCTGCAAAGACCGCGTTGCGCGTCTGGGCGTTCCATGTTCCCGGCGGGTCAATGATGATGTAGTCATACTTTTGCTCAAAGCCCTGTTTTTTTAGCTGTAGCTTTAACTGCATGTCGGTTATGTTGGCAAGCATATCCATCTCAAGGTCGGATGGGATTAAGTCAAGTGTCGCACCTTCTGCGGTCTGCTTTAGGGTGTAGGGCTTTACCTCGCGCCCGGTCAAAAGCACCTTTGAATTTTCCGGCAGAAGGATTTTGCCCATTACTTCACTTAGCGAGCAGTTAGGATCAAGGTCTATTAATAAAACCTTTTTTCCGCGGCTAAAGAGTGTGAAGGCAAGGAAGGTGTTAAGGGTGGTTTTTCCCGTTCCGCCCTTGCCGTTCGTGATGGTGATTTTCATATTTGCTCCTTATAAAAAATTAAAATGGGATTGTGTTTTCGTTGTATTCAGCAGGGGGAATTTCCCCAAAGTTGGGTGCGTCATCCGGTGGCGGTGTCTGTGGGGGTGTGTCATTAGGTGAAGCAGGATTGCTGCCTTTTGGTTCGCGCAAAAGCTCAAAGTTATCCGCTACTATTCCCACGCGGGTCTGGGTCTTTCCTTCCTGGTTTGTCCAGCGGTCCTGTCGCAAGTGTCCGCTAATCAGAATTTCGCGGCCTTTGGTCATGTACTTGGCAACTGCCTCCCCGTACTTTCCCCAGGCGGTTACGTCAAAATAATTTGCACGGCTTGACCATTCGCCTGTTGCACCGTCCTTGATGGATTCATTAACTGCAATAGAGAAGCTCACGAAAGGCTTCTGGTTTTGCGTATACTTAAGTTCCGCGCTTTTTGTTAAGCGTCCCTTAATGCACACGATATTTGTGTCGCTCATTACTGCTCCTTGCCGGATTTACCCCCGGCGGGGTTAAAGTTATTAAAGTCAAAGTCTTTGTGGCTTTCAAACCATTCTGCGGTGCAGACCACATGGCCGGAATAGGGGACCGGCGCACCGTTTCTTTTTGCGAGCTTCAAGCGCAGGGTAGAATAGGAGAACTCGAAGTCTATAGCCAAGGTAAAAAGGCTAGTGTAGTGAATCCCGTCTATGTAGCAGGGCATTTGGTTCCAGCTGCCCTCCCGTCTCTTGTACTGACGCCCCATTCTACTTTTTTATTGCCACTCCGAACCGTTTTAGATACTCTGGCAGGCTGGCATCGTCTACGGTGAGCCATTCAAGCACATCCTGCCTTTTCCAGCATTTGCGCCCTCCGACGCGGTGGCTGTTTGTTCCCCCGCATGGCTGTAAAAAGGAGCGCGTCTTGTAGGTGGCAAAAGAGCAGCCTCCCTTGTGCCGTGCTGCCTGTTCAAGCGTCACGTTTTCTGGAAGGTCTTCCGCTTCCTTTGGAGCTTGCCGGGGAAGCTTTTCAACCTGGCTAACCAAGTAGTCAAGCTGCGTCCTTATGGTTTGTATATTAAATTCTTCTGCTGTCATAAAATCCCCTCTTGCTTTATAATTGCCACCGTGCTATTATAAAGACGGTGCTTTTCATTTGCTCTCCGCAGATGATTTTTAGCCTTCCGGTGTGGTGACTGGAAGGCTTTTATTTTTGCCCGCCGTCTTTAGCCTTACACCGTAAACCACCTGTTCAAGGATGCCGTGGTCTTCCTTCATTGCATAGCGGACATTGGGGAAGAGTGCTTCCATGCGCGTCTTGAATGTTAGCGACTTAACAAGCTCCCCGTCCGTGTTGTCCATGTAGAGCACATAGAGCATGTCTGCATCAAGGTAGTCTGTGTCGCTGCCAGTTACATAGAGACGCTCGGAGACAAAGGCCAAGATTTTTGAGTTTTCTTCAATTTCCTTTTCGCGGATGTTTACCAATGGCTCCAAGGTTCTTGCCCTGGCGTTGAATGCCTCAACAACTGAAAGGAATGATTCTTTTTTAATTAGGCCACGGTCTGCGAGACGCTCCACGCGGTCAAGCAGGCGGATTTGCTGGCCGATGATGCCCGATTCTGCATTACGTCCTTGTGTGTTTGCGTTCGTCTGGTGCAGATACCTCTGCGCCCTCTCGGCTTCGTTTGTTTGCTTTGTGTAGCTTCCTGTCTTGCGGATGGCGGGAAGGACTTCGTTTGTTACCCAGCGTTTGAATTGGCGGGCGGTTTCGAGCTTTGAACCAAAAATCAAAGAATAAAGCCCGGATTCATTTATTATGGTTGTGTTTGATTTGTAGTTTGAACCACTACCCTGAATTAGGGTAGTGGTTTTGTCTTCGTCGAATACATGAGCTGCCAAGGCGTTTTCCGGCTTTTCATAGCCCAAAGCTTTTGCGGCATCTCTGCCAACAAACCATGGCTCTCCATTGCGTACAAGTGAACGGATAAGCTGATCTCCGTAGCTCCATGAAGTGATGCTATTTTTTTGCATTTTCTGCCTCCTTTTCTTCTGGCGCAATAACTGCCAAAATTTCGTTTCTTAAAAATCCGCCGCGCTTCATTCCCTTCTCAAAGCAATACTGCTCAAAAGCAGTTTTTTCTTTTCTGGAAAGGGGAATTGCCACGGAAAATTTTTCTAAAACAGGTTTTTCCATGTTTCCTCCCAGTAGGGGGGTGGTGTTTTGCCACCCCCCTTTTCTTTTTTGAAAAAAAAAATCAAAAAAATTGCCACTGTAGTTTTTGCAGTGGCATTATTTTTTATCTTATAAAAGAGCTTTTAAAACTTATCTTTATAAAACTACAAGCTGAGATAGAACACTTACATCCTTGTCATTTAGAGAGTTATTCTCTACGCCCTTTTTAATATCCTCACTTGAGTACTTATCCTCAGGATAAACTACAACAACTGACTTATCGCCGTTTGCAAGGAAATTGTGCTCACCAAAATCTGTATATCTTGTAGCACCAATTGAAACCATGATAAGTTCAGGTTTGCCAGCCTCATTTATATAGTCATTGATTCTCTCAGCAGGGCCCTCGTTTTGCTGGTTGTTAAGCTTATCTAT
>ERZ808027.56-NODE-56-length-11696-cov-3.016094_pt1 | contig 11696 bp, 11 predicted proteins | sample MGYA00380183_ERZ808027 | MGnify/ENA primary metagenome ERZ808027 (study PRJEB31490, sample SAMN06133374) | cow dung metagenome | isolation source: H7 | host: cow | place: China: Chengdu | collected 2015-05 ...
AAACTACGGACTTGAAAAGAGGCATTTTAGGCGGGTTTTCTGGCCCGGCGGAGACTACCAAGCTGAAGAATATGCCCCGGAAGATGTTGTCGTGGACAATCCGCCCTTTTCTATTCTTTCACAGATTTGAACAAAGAGCAGTTAGACTTGCTTGTGTTCAATATCGGAATGATTGAACTGGTAAGTTATTGGAAGGCTTTTTGTTCTAAGAAAATCAGAATCTGTAATTACTCTTTGGATTCACAGCAACAAGATTTTTGGAGGAAGATATATTTTCATGGCTTGGGAGAATTCTTCTTTGTAAACGGAATTCAAACAGATATAAACAGTTTTGTAGAATTTGAATTTGAGAAAACAGAGATACTAAAACCTTGTCGCTTTGAACTGAATGACCATTATATCGTGCCTATTGGCGGTGGTAAGGACTCTGTTGTGAGCCTTGGTTTGCTTTATGGTGCAGGAAGAGATGTCAGCGCGTTTATAATAAATCCACGAGGAGCAACTCTGGATTGTTGTAGCAATGCAAACATAAGCAGAAATGAAATATTAGAAGACCGAAGAACCATTGACGCACATTTGTTGGAGCTAAATGCCCAAGGATTCTTGAATGGACATACTCCTTTTTCGGCAATGCTTGCTTTCACAAGCCTTTTGGTTGCAGCCTTCTCAAAACGCAAACACATAGCTCTTTCAAACGAAAGTTCGGCAAATGAATCCACCGTAAAGGGAGAAAAAATCAATCATCAGTATTCAAAAAGTCTTGAGTTTGAAAACGATTTCCGCTCCTACGTTTCAAAATATATTTCACCGGATTTTAATTATTTCAGTTTTCTTCGCCCATTAACCGAGTTGCATATAGCGAAATTGTTTTCTCAATTAAAGTATCAGTATGTTTTTAAGAGCTGTAATGCAGGCTCAAAACAAGATATATGGTGTGGAAACTGCCCTAAGTGTCTCTTTGCTTTCATTATATTGTCTCCATTCTTAGAGAAAGAGGTATTGAAACAAGTTTTTGGTAAGAACTTATTTGAAGATGAAAACTTAAAGACTTATTTGTTGCAATTATGTGGCATAGGCGAGCAAAAACCTTTTGAATGCGTGGGAACGATAGAAGAAGTCAATATAGCGATTGCAATGAGGATCAGACGCAATCCTGCTTCAGAGAAAGAGGTGCTTCTTTATGAGTGGTTGAATCAGCCATTTGCAAAGCAATATCTTGCTCAAACCGATACGGATTTTTGTTTTACTCCACAGAAAGACCATAATCTTTTGCCGAGAGACTATGAGATTTTCTCAAAAGCTTATTCTGTTATAAAGAAAGCAGAATTGCGAAGAATGTTTTCATCGGAAAAAATTGCCATTTTGGGATTCGGACGAGAGGGAAAGTCGAGCTTGAATCTCCTAAAAGACATAATGCCAAAACAAAACTTGATTGTGGCTGACGGAAACAAAGAAATAATTTCTCAAAATCAAGATTCAGAAAATTCTTTTCAAGATATAGAATTTCGGTTTTTGGAAGCAGGGAATTTTGACGAAGTAACATTGTTTCTGAAAACTCCCGGAATTCCTTGTAGTGCCATTGGGTTTGTGCCGAAAGAGAAATTGACCTCTCAAAGTGATATCTTCTTGAGGTTATTTGCCAATCAAGTTGTTGCAATCAGCGGAACAAAGGGCAAAAGCACCACAAGCAGTTTGTTATACAAGATAATAAAAGACCAAAACCCTAATGTGGTATTTGCAGGTAATATAGGCTTACCTTTATTTGAGGTTTTGGACGAGATAAACGAAGAAACGATAATCGTTGTCGAGATGTCGGCTCATCAATTGCAGTTTATAGAAAAATCACCTCATATATCTGTTTTGCTGAATCTTTATGAGGAACATTTGGATCATTTTGAGAATTGTTCGGAATATTGGAATGCAAAATTCAATCTTGCTTTGCATCAATCCAAAGGGGATTTCTTTGTTTACAATTCGGAAGATGAACGTATTGAGAGTTTGTTGCGAGAAAATGAATTGAAGTCTGAATGCATAGCTTTTAGCAAAGAAGAATACGATTATGATGAACCGATGTATCTGAAAGGCGAACACAATAAGTTAAACGCCTTGGCAGCATTGAAAGTTGCAGAAATATTGGGTTTAAACAAAGAAAAGGCAGTGGAAAGTCTTATGGGGTTTGAGCCTTTGCAACATAGGCTTCAAATGGTTTCAACAATAAATGGCGTAACCTACTATAATGATAGCATAAGTACAATACCTGAGGCTACCATTGCAGCTTTGGAGGCTTTGAAAAAGGTACAGACTTTAATACTTGGAGGAAAGGATAGAGGAATTGACTATTCTGTTTTGATAAAAGACCTAAGTAAATATTCAGTTGAAAATATCGCTTTTGTGGGACAGGCAGGTAAGAGAATGAATCAAATGTTGAAAGATGCCGGATTCAAATATAATTGTCTTGAAAGCAATAACTACGAAGAGATTGTCAAATGGTGTGCCGAGAAAACGCAGAAAGGAAAGATTTGTTTGCTTTCTCCAGCAGCCAGCAGTTATGATATGTTCCGCAATTTTGAGCATAGAGGAGAGGTGTTCTCCGCTTTGGTCAAAGCATTGCGGAACATATAAAACCTTATTTCAAGTAAGAAGCCATTTCTTCTTGCAATTCTTTCGCTTTTTCAGCGGCTACTTTTGCAAAATCTTGAGTTTTGTCTGCGAAGATGATGCCTCGAGATGAGTTTACAAGCAATCCGCAGTCTTTTGTCAAGCCATATTTGCATACTTCTGCAAGTGAGCCACCTTGAGCACCGACTCCGGGAACTAAAAGGAAGTGTTCGGGAGCTAATTCTCTGATTCGTTCAAACATTGTGGCTTGTGTAGCACCGCAAACGAACATTAGATTGTCCGGAGTGCCCCATTGTTGAGCTTTTGTCAAGACGCTCTCAAATAATCTGTTGTTTTCTTTATCTGTTGTAAACTGAAAATCGTTTGCACCTTTGTTTGAGGTCAATGCAAGTAAGATTACCCATTTTCCTTCGTAAACAGTAAAAGGTTGAACTGAGTCTTCGCCCATGTAAGGAGCGATAGTCATAGAGTCAAATCCGAAATCGCTTTCCGGAGACAAAAATGCTTTTGCATATTGTTGAGATGTGTTTCCAATATCTCCTCGTTTTGCATCTGCTATTGTAAAGCATTCGTTAGAGAATTGTTGAAGATAATCCATTGTTTTCTTCAAACTGATTAAGCCTTTTATGCCTTGTGATTCGTAGAAAGCCAAGTTTGGTTTGTAAGCCACTGTATAAGGAAGTGTGGCATCAATAATGGCTTTGTTGAATTCAAAAATCGGATCCTCTTTATCCAATACGCATTCGGGCAACTTTGTAATGTCGCTATCCAATCCTACGCAAAGAAAACTCTTCTTGCGATATATCAATTCCGTAAGCTCTTTTCTATTCATGGTGTCTTTGATTTAATAATGAATTGCAAAGATAACAAAATATTAAACTTCTGCAAACGTTATACCAAAAAAGCAGTTGATATGATGAAAATTGATATTGAAAATAAAGTCTCTCAAGCTATGGCCTTGCATTCCAAAGGCTATAATTGTGCACAGAGTGTTGTTATGGTATTTGCAGAAGACCTTAAATTGGATAAAGGACTTGCCGAAACGATTGCCGCACCCTTTGGCGGAGGTGTTGCAAAGATGAAAGAGGTTTGTGGTTGTGTTTCTGCAATGGCTTTGTTGAGCGGTTTTGTTGAAGATAATATTGGTTCGGATGGAAAAGTTGATGTGATGAAGACTTATGATTGGACAAAATGTCTTGCAGATAAGTTTCGCAATCAATGTGGGGAAATTGTGTGTAAAAGATTGAAAGGTTTGGAGCCTGGAAGCAGTAAGCCGCCGCAAGCTTGTAGGGAATTGATTGCGACGGCTGTCAGACTGATTGGAGAAAAATTGAGTTCTAATTAAGTGTCATATATTTTTGCGTAAAGAAATCAATCTATTGTTTTGTAGGTATGGTATATCAATATCTTGCCGACACTTTTTTCCAATCAACCAATTTCCAAAATTCCTCCAAATATTCAGCTCGTTTATTCTGCTTGTCAAGATAATAAGCGTGCTCCCAAACATCGCAAACAAGCAATGGGTGCTTTTCTTCGCAAATCGGAGTCCCTGCATTCGAGGTTTTGACTATCTCTAATTTACCTTCTTTGTTTTTTATCAGCCTTACCCAACCACTACCGAATAATTCCATCGCCGCAAGGTTGAATTGCTTCTTGAATTCTTCAATTCCGCCGTATTTCTTTTCTAAGGCAATGTGCAGACTGCCAATAGGCATTTTCTCGTTTGAAGGACTCAGACAATTCCAATAGAAATCGTGATTCCAAACTTGTGCGGCGTTGTTAAAGATACTGCCGTCCGAATTCTTGATAATGTTTTCAAGACACATGTTTTCAAATTTTGTCCCTTGTATCAGACGATTCAAATTATCGACATAAGCACGGTGATGTTTTCCGTAATGAAACTCCATTGTCAAACGTCCGATGTGTGGTTCCAATGCTTCCATGGAGTATGGCAATTGCATTAATTCTAATTTTTTCATGATATATAATTTTTGTTGTTTTTTTGATATACAACAACCAACAAAGCAATTAGTTCTTTGTTTTTGAAAAAGGATAAAATAAGATTTAATGCAAATTTCTTTGCTATATCAAAATAAATTCATAATTTTGGAGTTCGAAATAAAGAAGTAAATTATTCATTAAAAACAAACAGCAATGGCAATAAAAGGAGCAATTGTAATTGATGTTGAGCGTTGCAAGGGATGTGGAGTATGTGTTTCCGTATGTCCTAAACAAGTTATCGCTCTATCAAAAAATGTGAATGTAAAAGGTTATAATTATGCCGAAATGGTAAATGGCGATTGTATCGGATGCGCATCTTGTGGTATGGTTTGCCCTGATGGAGTTATAACAGTTTACAAAGCAAAATTATAAACGAAAAAAACTGTATAAGAAATGGCAAAAGAGTTAAAATTAATGAAAGGTAACGAAGCGATTGCAGAAGCAGCAATTCGCTCCGGTTGTGACGGCTATTTCGGATATCCTATCACTCCGCAGTCTGAGGTTATGGAACATCTGATGGCTGAAATGCCATGGGAAAAAACCGGTATGGTCGTTTTGCAGGCAGAAAGTGAAGTTGCCTCAATCAATATGGTATATGGTGGTGCTGCAACAGGTAAAAAAGTTATGACATCTTCATCTTCTCCTGGAATGTCTTTGATGCAGGAAGGTGTTACTTATCTTGCAGGAGCTGAACTACCATGTTTGCTTGTTAATGTTATGAGAGGTGGTCCTGGTTTGGGTACTATCCAACCTTCACAAGCAGATTATTTCCAAACTGTAAAGGGTGGTGGACACGGAGACTATCAATTGTACACTCTTGCACCAGCAAGCGTTCAAGAAATGTACGATTTCGTGTTCAAGGCTTGGGATATAGCATTCAAATACAGAAATCCAGTTATGATTCTTTCCGATGGAGCTATCGGACAAGTAATGGAGAAAGTTTATGTCGGAGATTATGTTCCTCGTTGGACAGATGAAGAAATTGCAAAGAACGCTCCATGGGCTGCATTTGGAAAACCGGCTCACAGAGACCACAACATAGTTACTTCTTTGGAACTTGACTCATCTAAACAAGAGAAAAACAACCATCGTTTCCAAGCTAAGTATCGTGAAATGGAAAAGAACGATACTTTGTATGAAGAAATAATGTGTGAAGATGCTGATTATGTATTTGTAGCATACGGTTCTTGTGCTCGTATCGCTCACAAAGCAGTTCAACTTGCAAGAGATAAAGGTATAAAGGTAGGTTTGTTAAGACCAATTACTTTGTTCCCATTCCCTACTCAACCAATCAAAGCATTGGCTCAAAGAGTTAAAGGAATCCTTACTGTTGAGATGTCAGCAGGTCAAATGGTATATGACGTAAAACTTGCTTCTGAATTCAAATGTCCAGTAGAATACTTCGGACGTTATGGTGGTATAATACCTACTCCACAAGAAGTTGTAGAAGCATTGGAAAACAAATTAATTAAGGGCTAAGATTATGTTTAACGAAGAAATAGTAAAACCAGAAAATCTTGTTTACAAAAAAACAGATGTTCTTACCGATGCAGTTATGCACTATTGTCCTGGTTGTCCTCACGGAACAATTCACAGAATAATAGCAGAGGTTATAGAAGAAATGGGCATCCAAGACAAAGCAATCGGTATTGCACCTGTTGGATGTTCCGTATTGGCGTACAATTATTTTAATGTAGATTTTGTAGAAGCAGCACACGGTAGAGCACCTGCCCTTGCTTCAGCAATTCAAAGACTACACCCAAATCACCATACTTTCACTTATCAAGGTGATGGAGACTTGGCAGCAATTGGTACAGCAGAAACAATTCACGCTTGCAACCGTGGTGAAAATATCATAATATTCTTTGTGAACAATGCGATATATGGTATGACCGGAGGACAAATGGCACCGACTACATTGGTAGGTATGCCATCTGCAACCACACCTTACGGACGTAGAGTGGACTTGAATGGTTGGCCATTACAAATTACCGAGTTGGTAGCACAACTTCCTGGTACATATTATGTAACTCGTCAAAGTGCTTCAACAGCTGCAGACGTTAGAAAGGCTAAAGCAGCAGTTAGAAAGGCGTTCGAAAACCAAGCAGCTAAAAAAGGAACACAATTCATTGAGTTCGTATCAACATGTAACTCAGGATGGAAGATGACACCTGTTCAAGCTAACGAGTGGATGCGTCAAAACATGTTCCCTAAATATGTATTGGGTGACATAAAATTGGAAGGACAAATCGTAAGAGAATACAACCCTGAAGATAGTAAAGTAATCAGAGAGTTGAAATCTGTAAAATAAACCCATATAAAAAACATACAACAATGACAGAAGAAATAATAATCGCAGGTTTCGGAGGACAAGGAGTTTTATCTATGGGTAAAATACTTGCTTACTCAGGAGCAATGCAAGGAAAAGAAGTAAGTTGGATGCCATCATACGGTCCTGAAATGCGTGGAGGTACAGCTAACGTATCAGTTATCATATCTGACGAAAGAATATCTTCACCAATCATCAGCCAATTTGATACCGCAATCATACTTAACCAACAATCATTGGACAAATTTGAAAACAGTGTAAAACCTGGCGGATTGTTGATATACGATCCAAACGGAATCATCAACCCTCCAACAAGAAAAGACATCAATGTTTACAAAATTCCTGCTACAGAAAAGAGTGTGGAAATGGGAATGGCAAAAGTATTCAACATGATGGTGCTTGGTGGATTCTTGAAGATAAAACCGGTTGTTACAGAGCAGTATATCGAAGAGGGATTGAAACACTCACTTCCTGAAAGACACCATAAATTGATACCAACCAACCTTGATGCAGTTGCAAAAGGAAAAGAATTGGTTGAAGGTGTGAATGTGCTTTAAGAATTAAAGAATCAGAATAAGCATATATCGAAATAAGTCCGTTGCGAAAAAAAGCAACGGACTTATTTTTTAATTAGTTGCTCGCAAACTCTCTCCTCGCAAACTGAATCTTCGTTTTAGAAAATTGAAATCTGATTTCGGAGAATTAAAACGGAAAAAGAGAGGATTCTGGTTTGAAAGATTATCAGATTTTTCTACCTTTGCTTTTTCAAAGTTTAGATTTGATTTTATGATAAAAAGAACGACTGAAAGGAATCCGTATTTTGAGTTACTCAGAGGAGTAGCCATAATAATGGTAGTTGGAATACACACTTTCAAAGCAGGAAACGACTTTTCTTTGTTTGTAAGGCAGATGTTGAATTGTGCCGTTCCTTTGTTCCTTGCTTGTAGCGGATTCTTTATGGCAAAGAAAGATGTCTCCGATACAACAAAATACAAAGCCTTTCTTTCAAAACAAATCCCTAAAGTCTATCTTCCGTGCCTTGTTTGGTCGATTCCCTATCTTATTTTGTCCTTATCTCTGGGCGGAAGCATAAAGGGCGGAATCATAAACCTGATATTTTGTGGCTTTTCCATATACTATTTCATCCTTTTGATAATGCAATACTATGCTTTGTTGCCATATTACCAGAAAATGAACAAAAAGCACCTTCTTATCAATGCAACAGTATCACTTGTCAGCATAGCAATCGTAGCATATCTTATCCAAATTCAGCAACGTAGCATTCCGCTTGTCAGATATGCAGGTCTGTTTCCGCTATGGACCGTTTTCTTTGCCTATGGAGTTTATCTGGGAAAGCAAAAGCAAAGAAACCACAAATTATATCCCTATGTAATTATGACACTTTGCGGATTGTTGCTTTCATATCTTGAATCCAAATACTACATCTCCATCGGCAGTGGCGGAGTCGGCATAAAACCCTCGTCATTCCTCTATTCGTTTGGAATAATCGCAATAGCATTCAGCTCAAAACTTGAAAATCTACTGCAAGGCAAAACCTCCGTCGAACGAATGCTTAACTACATAGGACGAATCAGCTTTGGAATATATCTCATACATTGTTATTTCATATTGATATTTAGAGAAAATCTTCCAAATCAATGGAATGAAATGCCGTGGATTTTGAAACTGTTGCTTGTCCTTTTGCTTTCGATAGTCGTTATACAGATATTCCGAAAGATAAGCAAAAAACTTTCTGCCAAAATAGGATTGTAAATTTTGAATTGCCTGCATACGCAAAACGCGGTTTCGGTCCGTTGAATCGGCGTAAATACCCGTTTTGACGAAATCAAGAAACAATTTACTGAATCTTTGTTTTAATTTCCTGAAATCAAGAATTATTTTTCTGAATCTTTGTTTTATTTTTCTCAATGCTCAAAATCTCCCGCTTACAGCAAATTTTCGGGAAATTTTTGTGTTGAAAAGAGTAATTTTTGCTTGATTTGGGCAAGTTGAGAGTGGCTTTTGTGTGATTTTAACTTAAAAAGAGGAAAATTAATCCAAAAAATAAGTCGTTGATAATCAATTCTTAATAAAGAAAATAAAGAGTATAACTCATTTTTATGATAAAAAATTTTGTAGGGGGGGGGATTTTATATACTTTTGCAAACGATTGTGGCGTGCTTTTTTGATTGCAAGTGATTTGGACTGAGAGAAAGAAGTGCGACTGCAAGTTATGATAGCGAATTTATAAGTTAAATAACAAAGTAGTAAAGATTAAAGAGCGATGTGTCAATGCTTTATAACTGACAAATGAAGAATGAAGAAAAAATTTTTAATGATTGTTGCGCTCTTTGCAATGACGTTGGGCGTTTCTGCACAACCGACGCCACCGGCGAATCCGACTAATGCAGCAACGCAAGGTATTCGTAGGTCTAATGTGCCTGTAGCTCCTGCAACGCTTTTGTTGTTAGGCTTAGGCGGAGCAACAGTAGGAACAATGGTATTTCGTAATTCAAAAAACAAAAAGGAGGAATAAGCTATGAGAAAAATATTATTTAGTTTAGTGGCAGTATTATTTGCTATCACAGCCGTAGGACAATCAGGTGGAAATAATAATAATAATAACAATAAAGTTACAATAGATGGTCTTACATACGAAGTTTGGAGTTCAAGTGAACATACAGCTGTTGTTTATGCGGCAAACACAACTATTACTTCTGCGGTAATCCAACCTACAGTAACGATAGGTGGAACTTCATATACAGTTACCCGTATAGAGGGATCTCCAAATGATGTTTCTCAAAATGGTTTCAAAAACTGTACTCAATTAACAAGTATAACAATACCAGAAGGTATAGAAAGAATTGGTACTTCATCTTTTGCTAATTGTGATGCTTTAGACTCTATTTGTTTTCCTGCAAGTCTTGAGTGCTTTTCAGCAAATTCTTTTTATGGTTGTAATGTTTTAAGGAGTGTTCGTTTTTTAGGAGCTGAAGCTCCAATTTTTGGTTGTGGTGATTATCATCCAGTAGAGGGGGAAGAAATGATATATACTTTTGATGATTGCCCTCTTATCAATGCTCTTCATTTACCTTTTGGTGCAACAGGCTATGATGGAATATTACACTTCTTTATGAACATTAATAGCGGTTCTGGAAACAATTCAGGAAATGGCAATGGCGGAGATAGCGGAAATGAAGGAGGCTCAGGAAGTGGAGAATCTAATTTGGTTATTGATGGAGAGTACACTATACAAGACGGAGAGATAATTGTAGTTCCAGAAAACGTTGGTGTGATAAACAATGGTAAATTGACAATCGAAGATGGCGGTCAATTGGTACTTGGAAAGGATATGACAGGAGAAGGAGGTACTGAAGCAATGGCAGGACAAGGAGTTTCAGGAATGTTAATGGCAGGTAACGGTGCTGGTAAATGGAGTTTCATAGGTGCTCCTTTCAATGGTTATAAATTGGCTGCTTTAGATTCGGTTCCAGGAGACGTAGCTGTATCATTGTGGAACTACAGCAATGGTACTTGGGGAACTAATTGGCCAACAATAGCAGCTGATGTAACAAGAGCAGAAGGTTTCTTGGTATATCCTTTCTCTTACAATGGAGATCTTAAATTCTCAACTAAACCTGCTGATGAGGGATATGAAGATGAGAAATATTCTATTAACAATGGTAATTTCGAAGTTGTTAAAAATGCAGTAAATGTAGAAGGTGGAAATTGGACTGCTTTGGCAAATCCTTATACTTTTAATTTGGACGTTGCAACTTTCTTAGCTGATCAACAAGGTATCCAAGGAGGTGTTGTTTATACTTACAATGGTGCCATTTGGAAAACTCGAACTGACTCATTAGAGGTTACTGATGGTTTCATGCTTAATTTCACATCTGCAGGAGGAAAGACAATCTCTTTCAAAGAGAGTCAAGGACGTTATAAATTCTACACTCAAGCAAAATCAACTGCTGCAAGAGAGTTCGTAACTCTTACTATGTTTGATGGCGAAATTGATGTAGATGTTATGTTTGCTCACAATGAAGATGCAGAACAAGGATATGATATCTTCGATGCTAACAAGATGTTTACTACAACAGGAGTTGCTGAGCCTTATTTCGTAACTGATGGCATTGCATTGGTGAAAGAAGAAGCTGAACAATTACCTTACTATGCTACAATGAACGTTCGCACTGCTGAGGCTAAAAATGTGAAATTTGTTGCTAAGAACATTCCTGAGGGATTGGCTGTAAGCATAATCGATGGCGAAGAAGTGGTTGAAATGATTGAGGGTGCTGAATATGCAACTGAGGTTTTCGCAGGTGAAAATGCCAACAGATTCAAAGTATTGGTTAAAAAGAATGTTGGTTTGGCTGATGTGAAAGAATTAGATGTTACTATCGCAAACAGCAATCGTTATATTTCTATCTCAACTCAAGAAGATGTAAAGGTTGAAGTTTACAATACATTAGGTCAAAAGGTGTATGAAACAACTGAAACTAACTTTGAATTGAATGGAGTGGCTTCTGGAGCATACGTTGTGAAAGTTCAAGGTGCAAAGGCTGCGAAATCACAAAAGATAATCGTAGAATAATTATAGAATTTTTTGTACTACATAAATACAATTCTTTTTTTGATATTCGTTTCTACGTGAGTACATGGAGAAATCAAAGTTAAAAAACAATTTTTTTTATCATTGTTAACCGGAATCGCTATATGCGTGATGCATACGGCGATTCCTTTTTTT
>ERZ808027.57-NODE-57-length-11613-cov-3.184293_pt1 | contig 11613 bp, 13 predicted proteins | sample MGYA00380183_ERZ808027 | MGnify/ENA primary metagenome ERZ808027 (study PRJEB31490, sample SAMN06133374) | cow dung metagenome | isolation source: H7 | host: cow | place: China: Chengdu | collected 2015-05 ...
TTGAGAATAAGGGTGATTCTCGATATTCAAATTAAAGACCAATTGTTTTGGTACAGATGGAAACAATAACGAGCTTATTCAAACAGAAAAAGAACAGCATAATAAATAATACTGTATTGTTTGTTATGTCATACCTCATGGTTTTTTATGTGGTTCAGATATCAACCTTCTTGAGTGCGTTTACTCATGGAGTGCCTATGGTGTTATATACTCACGAAATAGATTTTAATCATGTAAATAGTGTGGCAAGCGATGAAGTATGGACGAGTGCAGACAATGTTATAGCGATATTCGGTATGGCTATAATTGCTGTTTTTATTCTCGGAATAATGGCTGTTCTTTTACTTACAAAATGGAAAACGGATAAGTTGCAAATCAAACGATTTTTGTTTTGGATATTTATTTGTTCATTTGTTCGTTTGAGCAGTAATTTTATTGTGGGACACATATTTCATTTGTGGAATATCAACTTGGTTACAGACTTTATGGGTATTACTTATCCAGGGAATTTAGGAAAGACTATCTTTATCATTGTTTTGATACTCCTTACTGCGGCAGGTTTTTATTGGTCGTCATCGCTGATAAAATATATCTTAAATCCTTATGCAGGACGTTTGAAAGACTCTGTGAAAACGGATATTCTTGTTCCTGCGATTATAGGTATTGTGATTGTCAATCTTTTCTTTATTCCATTCAAACCTGCTTTTACTTGGATGGAAGTGCTTGCGGCGGTGATGTTACTTGGAGGAATGATAGGGATAATGTTTCCTGTCGTATTAAAAAGATATAGGTTTGTAGAAGAAAGCGAAGAAAGCGAGTTGATTGATGATGAGAGGATAAAGATGCTGCTTCTGCTTATCTTGTTGATAGCAATGATTGGTATTAAAGTTATATTTGATAACGGATTGCTTTGCCAAGTTTCGCCTTATCGAAATTATTTCTTGGAGAAAGTAATCTTGTTTTGTTTGGGAATTGTCTTTGCAGGCTTTTTGCTTTACCTTTATTTATCGCACAGAAAGAAGATGAAAAAAATATCAGAGCAAAAAGAAATGTTGTTTGAAGAGATTAAAGGAGTTGATAGCACGATTTCGGATGAACAATGGGGACAAAAGAAATACGATTTATCGAAATACAAGGATTGGGATAAGGATTAAGCAATTGTTAAGTAAAACAAACGCCGATATGCACAAAGTATATCGGCGTTTGTTTTTGGTTTCAGCCGTTTTTATTTCAGTTCTGCAATTACATTAAGGGTTTTTGTGTCGAAATAAACGTCTTCCAAGCGAATTATTCTCAGTCTCTTAAACTCTAAATTTTATTCCTATCGATGGAAAATGCCGGATTTATAGTTTATCTCAAAGGTTTTGGAATCTATACCGACGAAATTAAGCCTTACTTTCGAGCTTTTTCTCGACAAAGTCCGCGATTTCATTATATCGTATCGTATTTTACATAATTCTTTTCTAAGAGTTATTGTTATACTTTAATAAGAAAAGATAATGATTTTCCTACTTTCCGCAAAACAAAACGAGACTCTGCAAGATAGATAAAGGCGTTTGAAACTGCGTTTTTCTTTGTATCAAAAAAAATCAACGGCTTGATAATTATTTTACGAAAGCTTCGAAATGGTATTACGAAGGCTTCGAAATAATATTACGAAAAGTTCGTAAAATTTTCGAAATGGCGTTTGTGAGAAATAAAACAAAGAATCGCTCTATCGAAATCAAGAAAGAATCTGCCGAAATCAAGAATTGATTTTCTAAAACAAAGATTTGAGAGCAAGGAGTTTGAAAGAGAACAAGTCCATAAGACTATAAAATGACAATTATCTCGTTGTCTTGTAGTCTTATTGTCTTATAGTTGTGTTAATTCTTCGATGAAGGGAAGAAAATCATATCGCAGATAAGTATAAGCACTATGCCTGCAAGCGAACTCAAACTCGAACGAAGAAGATATTGAAGTATTTCGCTCCAACGCAAAGACTCTATCGCAATAAGGGTAAATGTGTGGATAATCATAAGGATTGATACGTAACCGAAATAAGGCATAAAGCCCATGTTTGCAGATGTAGGAGTGTCGTGTGCTTCATTGTGAGAGTTTGTCAGCAAAGCACCAAGAAACAAAGGACGGATGAATCCTGTAAACACACTGACCGCTGTATGAAAACCTACTTGTCCGCTGAAAATATCGACACAGAATCCCATTAGAAACGATAATAATAAAACCGCCCATTTAGGCGTGCGAAGAGGTAACAACAAAATAAACCATACATATAATAAGGGTTCCACCAATCCAAACAAATTGATATTGTTCAGTATCAATACTTGAACAGCCAATAGCAAAATAAATCTCAAAGCTGTCAATAATATGCTTTTACTCATCTTCCTTTATCCCCCTTTCCAATTGTTCTTGTTCCAACTTAAAGAAATTCTTCACCACATAAACATATCCTAATTTATTGTAGTCGGTGCTGTATTTTATCTCCACATTGTAAAAACCACTTCCGCTATCCTTGCTGAATTTCTTTATGTATCCGACTTCGATTCCTTCAGGAAAATTTCTTGAAAAGCCGCTTGTCGTTATTGTATCTCCGACTTTGATAGGCATAGATGAAGGTATATCGACAACTTGTCCGGTTGCATAATTTCCTCCATTCCATACAAGTGTACCGCTTGCACCGGTTCTTTTGTTCTTTACCGCAATCTTGCTGTCTTGATGCAAAACGGTCATGACAAGAGAAAAATTCTCTGTGCTGTTTACAACTACTCCTACTATACCGTTTGGTGCTATTACACTCATGTCTTTCAAAATTCCACTCGAGAGCCCCTTGTTGAGCATGAAATAATTGTTGCGTTTATTGATTGATTTTGATATGACTTTGGCTTCAACAAAAGAGAATTGTTGTTTGTAAATCGTATCATCTTTTATCATTACTCTGTCTGTATAACGCACATAAGATGATTCGATTTGTTCTCGGAGTCTTGCGTTTTCCTTTACCAATTCTTCATTGACAGAAGCAAGAGAAAAATATTTTGATACTGCATCAACCCCTCCATAAACTCCACCGGCAACACTATTGGCGAAGCTCGTTATTGCAGAGCCTTGATAAAACGAATTGCAGGAAATGAAATACACCGCAAAACCTTCGAGTATCAGAAACAAGAAGATGTAATAATATTTTTGTAAAAAACGTATAAGATTGTTCATACCATCACTCAAATTCTTTGCAAAATTAGAAATAAATTTTGTGATTAGAAAAAAAAACAATACTTTTGCACTTCAAAACATAAAAAAAGATATTGTCATGAAAAAAATTATGAGATTTTTAGTGTGCTTGTTAGCACCGGTTATGTTCTTCGGTTGTGAAGAAGTGCAAGATATGGTTGGTGAAATGAATATAACAATTGCTGAAGAGCAAGTAAAGATTCCTGATGCATTGTTTACTCAAATCGAAGGTGTGACAACAATTGTGGGAACAAATGTTAAAGAAAGTGTAGCAATTGCGTTCACTGGCGATAGTGTAGGAACCTATACACTTGGACTTGGAACAGATTTGCTTTCTGCAGCAGGCAACATTACCAATATTTCTTCTATGGAAAACACATTGGTTTATATTCCGACATCAGGAATAAGGGAAGATGGTATGACAACTTTGTGTGGTACTTTGGAAATAACCAAATACACTTCTCAAAAAGTTGAAGGAACTTTCAGTGGATATGGTATAAAGACCTCGATTTTGAGTGAGGGCGATTTGAGTTGGGATGCATTGCAAGAAAGCATAAAGGAAATCAGCGGAAGTTTCAAGGCTGTAGGTCAAAAACTATAAGTTTTATTCTGTAAATATAAGTGGAACGTATGAGAAAAATCTTTTTGCTTTTTTCGCTTGTCGTGATTTCTCTTTTGGGAGTGTCGTGTAGCGAAGATAGAGATTTTACAGGTTCTGCCGATTTGACAATCGACAAGACGACTTATCATATGCCGATTGCCAATTTCGTGTTTGCAGATGGCGTAACCGATGTATTGGGAACAAATGTGTCTCAAACCCTAAGTGTAAAGGTGAAAGGTAATGAGGTAAAACAATACACGATTGGCTACGGAAAGGATTTTGAAGAAATGTCTGCGGTACATCCGTTCGGAGAAGGATTTGTTACTCAGGCTGATTTGGAATTTGTTTCAACGATTGATGCAAGAGAAGAATTTGTTGCGGTTTGCGGAGTTTTGACAATGAGCGAATATGGCGAAGATTCGATTGCAGCAACCTTTACCGGTAAGATGTTAAGGAAAGATCACGCACTTTCTCTTATCGGTGGGAACCTCACTCCTGAGGCTGTACAGAACTCGCTTCGTACATTCAGCGGACAATTTGTAGCAGTACCTTAAAAGAATTGAAAAAGTATTGATAAATAAGAAAACCTCCTTAAAACGGGAGGTTTTTTTGTTTAATTTATTGTTTTGAAAAAACGAATGATATTTATAAAATACCTTCGTCAAGCATGCTGAGATATTTGCAGTTCCCCACTATTATATGATCTAATATCTTTATCGACATCAATTTTCCTGCTTCTATGATTCTTTTTGTGGTTGCAATATCTTCTTTGCTCGGTTCTGTTTCTCCTGACGGGTGGTTATGAGCGAGTATAAGTGATGATGCGTTGAACTCCAATGCTGCCTTGAATATTTTCCTTACATCAATTGATGTATCATTCCAACCACCTTCGCTTATACACATACATTTTAACACTTTACCTTTTATGTCGAGTAGAATTATCCAAAATGCCTCATAATCCAAATCCAAAAGATATTGTGCAAGTACACCATATGCATCGGCAGAACTTGTAATCCTTGTTTTTTGTAAAGCGGATGATTCCTTCCTTCTGAATCCCAATTCCAACGCGGCAATTATGTTTAATGCTTTTGCAGGACCGATACCGTTGAATCTGTTGCAGAAATCTTTATATGATAATTTGGATAGCTCATGCAGGTTGTTGTTTACACTGTCGAGAATATCTTTTGCCAAATCCACTGCTGTTTGTTTTGTGTTTCCACTACCTAATATTATTGCCAACAACTCTGCATTGCTCAAATTTTGTCTTCCAAGGTTCATTAACTTTTCTCTTGGGCGGTCTGCAGTATCCCATTGCTTTATATTTAATCTCTTTTCGTATGAATCGGTCTTATCAATATCGTTCTTCATAGATGCAAATTGTGTGTTTGTTATGTGATGAAAACACTGCGAAATTAGCAAATATCTATCATATTTGTCTAATTTTTATGAGTAAAAAATCAAAAAAAATTACTCAAATGCTTGATTTGTAAAGAAAAAATAGTAATTTTGCAAACTCTGAATCTATGTGTCAGCGAACCCGTATTATCCTATGACTAATTGATTTGGAGAAAGTTAGATGAAGAATCAATAGCCGTTACTGCCCGTTTCGGTGGTTGTTTTTTCGTTGAGAGAGTGTAAGTTTTTAATGTTTTAGAAAGCAAAAACGAAATGAGTACATTGAGTTATAAAACAATTTCGGCTAACAAAAACACGGTAAAAAAAGAATGGATAGTTATCGATGCCGAAAATGAAGTGGTAGGACGTTTGGCTACCAAAGTTGCAAACGTATTGAGAGGAAAGCATAAGCCATGCTTTACTCCACATGTGGATTGCGGAGATAATGTAATTGTTATCAATGCAGACAAAGTTAGATTCACAGGAAAGAAATTCACCGATAAGGTTTATGTAAGACACACAGGTTATCCGGGAGGACAACGTTTCTCTACACCTAAGGAATTGATGGCAAAGTTCCCTATTCGTATTGTTGAACATGCAGTAAAAGGAATGTTGCCAAAGAACAAATTGGGTGCTAAATTGTATAGAAATTTGCATGTGGTTGCAGGAACAGAACATAAATTCCAGGCACAACAACCTAAATTAGTAAACCTTAATTCAATCAGATAAGAGATATGGAAGGAGTAATAAATACCATAGGAAGAAGAAAGTGTGCCGTTGCCAGAGTTTATATGAAAGCAGGTGAAGGTGCAATAATAGTAAACGGAAGAGATTACAAAGAATATTTCCCTACCGAGACTTTACAATATATTTGCCGTCAAGCATTCGAAACAATCGGAGCAGAGGGAAAATATGATGTAAAAGCTAATCTTGATGGTTGTGGAATCTCAGGACAAGCAGAAGCATTGAGAATGGGTATTGCAAGAGCTTTGTGTGAAGTTAATGCGGAAGATAGAGGTGCTTTGAAAGCAAAAGGGTTGTTGGGAAGAGACCCTCGTATGGTTGAAAGAAAGAAACCTGGTCAAAAGAAAGCAAGAAAACGTTTCCAATTCAGCAAACGTTAATATATGGATATTGTTTAGTATCCAAATTGGTAAGATTTGTAAAACGCAACTACTTGCCAATTGATAGTAAAATTTAGGAAAGTAAACAAAAAAGAAAGAAAAAATGTTAGAATTTAATCAAATGCTTGATGCAGGTGTTCACTTCGGACACTTGAGAAGGAAATGGAATCCAAAAATGGCTCCATACATCTTTATGGAACGTAACGGAATCCACATTATAGACTTACACAAAACTGCAGCTAAAGTAGAAGAAGCTTCTGCTGCATTGAAACAAATAGCAAAATCAGGTAAGAAAATATTGTTTGTTGCAACCAAGAAACAAGCAAAGGATATAGTTGCTGAGAGAGTAAAAAGAACAAATATGCCTTTCGTAACAGAACGTTGGCCTGGCGGTATGCTTACTAACTTTGTTACAATCAGAAAAGCTGTTAAGAAGATGAACTCTTTGGAAAGATTGTTGAACGATAAAGAATCTACAGCAATATCAAAAAGAGAAAGACTTCAAATCACAAGAGAAAAAGCTAAGTTGGAAAAGAACTTGGGTTCTATTGCAGACCTTACTCGTCTTCCTTCTGCTTTGTTTATAGTTGATGTTAACAAAGAACACATTGCTGTTGCAGAGGCAAAACGTTTGAATATCCCTACATTTGCAATGGTTGATACAAACTGTGATCCTGATGTTGTTGATTTTGCAATACCTGCAAATGATGACGCATCAAAATCTGTTGCTTTAATTGTTGACTATGTATGCCAAGCTATTGAAGAAGGTATGCAAGAAAGAAAAATGGACAAAGATAGCAAAGTTGCAGAACAAGAGGAAACTGAAAACGACAGATTGGCAACTGAATTACTTGATGATGAAGTAACAGAAGGAAAAGAAGAAAACAAAATCAGAAAAGTAAAAGCTGTTGCTGAAGATAACGAAACAAAACGTCCAAGAAGACAAGTTTCTAAAAAGAGTACTTCAAGAAAATAATTTTTTCATTTAAAACATACGGATATGGCAAATATAACAGCATCACTTGTTAACGAACTAAGACAACGTACAGGCGTCGGAATGATGGATTGTAAGAAAGCCTTGGTTGAGTGTGACGGTGATATGGATAAAGCAATTGATTATCTTAGAGAAAAAGGTCAAAAGTTGGCAGCAAAACGTGCTGATAGAGATGCTTCAGAAGGAGCAGTTTTAGCAGGAGTTAACGCTGATAAAACTTTTGCAGCTGTTATCATGATGAACTGCGAAACAGACTTTGTGGCAAAGAACGAAGACTTCGTAGCGTTTACAAAGACAGTTTTGGATGCTGCATTGGCTGCAAAAGCACAAACATTGCAAGATGTTTTGGCTCTTGAAATCGAAGGTAAGAACGTTGAAACGATGATAGTAGAACAAGTTGCTAAGATAGGTGAGAAGATAACATTGACTCACTATTTACCAATCGAGGCTGCAGCTACATATTCTTACGTTCACCCAGGTAACAGAATGGCTTCAGTAGTTGGCTTGTCAAAAGCAGGATACGACGAAGAAGGTAAAGAAATGGCAATGCAGGTAATTGCAGGCAGACCAGTGGCTTTGAATAAAGAAACTGTTCCTGCTGAGGTTATCGAAAGAGAAATGGAAGTTTACAGAGCTCAAGTAAGAGAAGAAGGCAAACCTGAAAACATGGTTGAAAAGATTGCTGAAGGTAAACTTAACAAGTTCTTTAAGGAAAGTACATTGCTAAGCCAAGAGTATACACGTGAAGCAAAAGTTTCTGTAGAAGAACACTTGAGAAAAATAGATAAAGATTTGACAATTTCAAGTTTCCAACGTGCAGAATTGGGAGAATAATTGCAAATCTTAAAATCAGCAAAAAGGGCGTGTCAAAAACCAGTTTGGCATGCCCTTTTTTAGCATTGAAGATTTCGTTGTTGAAAAGAAAATATCGAATCAAAGAAATAACGAGGTGATACAAAAGAATCATTTCGTCAAAATCAAGAAAGGGAAAACTAGATTCAAGAATCGGTGATTTGAAACCAAGAATTATTTTATCGGAATCAAGTTTCAGTAAATTGATTTTAGGAATAAGAATAATGCTTTCTTGAGTTGAAAAAATAATCATGGAAAAAGTAAAAGCAAAGAAATATCTCGGTCAGCATTTTTTGAAAGATGAAAGTATTGCAGAGCGAATTGCGTTCAGCCTTATAGGGAATCGACCTGTTTTAGAGATAGGTCCGGGGATGGGAGTCTTGACAAAATATCTTTTGAACAATCCTTCGGTAAATGAACTTAAAGTAATAGAAATAGATACAGAGAGTGTAGTCTACTTGAAAGAAAATTACCCCGTTTTAATTCCGAATTTGATAGAGGGAGACTTCCTTAGAATGGACTTAGATAATATTTTCGCAGATCAATACGCGATAATGGGAAATTTCCCCTACAATATATCAAATCAGATTTTGTTTAAGTTGTTCGAGAACCGAGAAAAAGTAACCCAATTGGTGGGAATGTTTCAAAAAGAAGTTGCAGAGAGAGTTGTAGCATCAAATGGCAGTAAAACCTATGGCATACTTTCTGTCCTCCTTTCAGCGTTCTACGATAGAGAATACTTGTTTACAGTCAATGAAGACGTATTTGCACCACCTCCAAAGGTGAAATCTGCAGTTATAAGGCTGATTCGTAATGATGTAAAACAATTAGATTGTGATGAATCTTTGTTTGTAAGAATCGTAAAGACTGCTTTCAATCAAAGACGTAAGATGTTACGTTCGGCACTAAAGCCTTTAGGACTTTCTCTCGAAAAGATAGAAGATTCTTTGCTTACATTGAGAGCAGAACAATTGACAACTGAACAATTTATTCATATAACAAAATTATTAAGTAATGATTAGTTTGGCTTATATATTGGAAATACTTTTCCTTTCAGTAGCTTTGTCCATGGATTCTTTCACTGTGTCCATTACATGTGGATTGCAGAAAACGCTGACAAAGAAAAGAACATTCTTACTTGCATTTAGCTTTGCATTTTTTCAAGCATTGTTGCCATTATTGGGGGCTTTGCTTGGCGATGCTTTCAGTTCGGTCATGTCAAAAGCAGATCATTGGATAGCATTTGCCTTATTGTTTATAATAGGACTTAAGATGATAATGGACGGACGAAACTTCAAATTGAAAGAAAAAATCTTCGATGTTTCAAGTCTTAAAGTCATAATCTTACTATCATTAGCCACAAGCATAGATGCTTTCATTGTCGGAATCAGTTTTAGTATGATGTGGACTATAATGCAACAAGTGATAGCTATATTGGCGATATTTGTTGCTACATTTTTGTTCTCGTTTATGGGAGTAAAGATGGGAGAGAAAGTGCACTTTATAAAACCAAGAATTGCCTTGTTTTTGGGTGGAGCAATCTTGATATTGATAGGAGTAAAAACACTTATTGAACATCTGTATTTTTAGTCGTTCTATTTAATTACTTAATAAGCGAAATTGATTATGTTACATTTCGATACCGATTATATGAGAGGAGCTTGCGAAGAGATAATTCAAAAACTTGTAACAAGCAATTTTGAACAGACAGTAGGATATGGTTTAGATGAATACTGCAAAAGAGCTAAGGAATTGATACTTGAAGCTTGTGGATTGGAAAAAGGAGATGTGCATTTCTTAGTCGGAGGAACACAAACCAATGCAACGGTGATTGATGGCTTGCTGTCAAAACATCAAGGTGTACTTGCAGCAGATACAGGTCATATAAATGTTCACGAATCCGGTGCAATAGAGGCATCGGGACATAAAGTCCTTGCTTTGCCTTCGTATAATGGAAAAGTAAAAGCAGAGGATGTAGAATCCTATATCAAGGAATTTTATGCCGATGAGTCGTTCGAGCATATGGTTTTCCCGGGTATGCTTTACATAAGCTTTCCTACTGAAATGGGATCGGTCTATAGCTTACAGGAATTAAAGCAACTTTATTCTGTATGCAAGAATGCGGATATTCCTCTTTACATTGACGGAGCGAGAATGGGATATGGACTTATGGCAGAGGGAAATGATGTTACATTAAAAGACATTGCAGAAAATTCAGATGTCTTTTACATAGGAGGAACTAAGGTCGGGGCACTTTTTGGCGAAGCAGTGGTTGTGCGAAACACAAAATACTTACGTCATTTCTTCCCTTTGATAAAACAACATGGAGCCTTGCTTGCAAAAGGTCGCCTATTAGGAATGCAATTCGAAACTTTATTTACCGATAATTTGTATTTCAGATTGTCAAAGAATGCAATAGACAGGGCAATGGAAATAAAGCGAGCATTGATTTCAAAAGGCTATGAACCATATTCTGATTCTACTACAAATCAACAGTTTTTTAATATGCCTAATGAAACAATCGATGCCTTGAAACAAAATGTCAGTTTTGAGATATGGGGAGCCAGAGGAGAGAAACAGTCATTGGTAAGATTCGTTACAGATTGGTCAACAACAAAAGAAGATGTCGATAAATTGATTTCCTATTTGGATTTATTATAACGAAGTTTCAGCAGAGTAAAACAAAGAGTTATTTTTTCTCTTTCAAAAATCCCGAAAAGTAAATCGGGTTTCTTCTAAACTTTTATTGTGTATTGCTGAAATCTTGTTTGGATTTGTGAAAATAGATCTTAGAAAACTATCTTTCCATCTTCGCAAGCAATCACTTTTGCACGGAACTTGTCTATTACAATATAGTCGTGAGTTGCCATAAGTACGGTAGTGCCGTGTTTTTTGTTGATGTGCATAAGCAAAGTAACGATTTCTTCGCTTGTTATAGGGTCTAAATTGCCTGTTGGTTCATCTGCCAAAATCAATTCGGGCTGATTGACGATTGCTCTTGCAATTGCAACTCTCTGCATCTCGCCTTCGCTCAAATCACACGCCTGTTCCTCTACCTTATTCAACAATCCCACATCGTCCAATGCTTGCAAAATTCTTTCTTTCATCAACTTCTTATCCTTACATCCTGTTGCTCTCAAAACAAATGCAAGATTGTCGTAAACCGAACGGTCTTTCAAAAGTTGGAAATCTTGAAAGATGATGCCGAGTTTGCGTCTTAGCATAGGAATTTGCGATCTCTTTATTTTGGTTAGGTCATAACCGCATACCATTGCTTCGCCTTGTTCTATCGGAATATCGGCATAAATCGAGCGAAGCAAAGAACTCTTGCCCGAACCTGTCTTTCCAATCAGGTAAACAAACTCACCCTTTTCTATTTCGAGGTTTATGGATTTCAAAATGTTCCTATCGAACGACAAATC
>ERZ808027.58-NODE-58-length-11553-cov-2.428721_pt1 | contig 11553 bp, 13 predicted proteins | sample MGYA00380183_ERZ808027 | MGnify/ENA primary metagenome ERZ808027 (study PRJEB31490, sample SAMN06133374) | cow dung metagenome | isolation source: H7 | host: cow | place: China: Chengdu | collected 2015-05 ...
CTTTGTTTTATCGGAATGATTATTTGATGTGTTTAATCGTTTGTTCGATATGATAGTTTGAACCTTATTGGCGTGGTTCGGTTGTGCTTTTTGGAGGGAATTGTTCTTCGACTTGCTCAATCGAAAAGGCTTCCGAAAGTTTGAAATCACCGATTTTTGTGCGGCAAAGTGCCGAAAGATAGGCTCCACTGTTTAGTTTTGCTCCGAAATCTCTCGCAATCGAACGTATATAAGTGCCTTTTGAACAGCGTATTCTGAAATCTACTTCTGGAAAACGTATATCTGTTATTTCGAAGTCGTAAATGTGTATCGTTCTTTCTTTGATTTCGACTTCTTTTCCTTCGCGTGCTTTTGTGTAAGCCCTGACTCCGTTTATTTTTAGTGCGGAAAATATAGGCGGAATCTGACTTTGTTCTCCTATGAAGGCTTTTGCAGTTTCGTAAATAAGATTTTCGTTAATGTGTTCAACAGGGTAGGTGTTGTCGATTTCTGTTTCCAAGTCGTAACTCGGTGTTGTAGCTCCAAGATGTATCGTTCCGGTATATTCCTTTTCTTGAGCCTGAAATTCCTCTATGCGTTTTGTGTATTTGCCAACGCATAAGACAAGCAAGCCCGTAGCCAAAGGATCGAGTGTGCCTGCATGTCCTATCTTTATTTTCTTAAGTCCGAAATGTCTTTTCAGTATGTATTGAATCTTTTTCGTGGCTTGAAAAGATGTCCAAGTGTATGGTTTATTCAAAAGTATAAAGCCACCTTGCTCGGGTGTGATTTCCATATATTAAACCTCCAATGGTATTCCGCAGAACATTAAAACAATGATAACCAAACCTACAATTATACGGTAGTAACCAAATGCCTTGAAACCATATTTTGTAAGAAAATCGATGAAAAACTTGATTGCAAGAATCGCAACAATGAAAGCAACAACGTTTCCTATCAAAAGTGTAAGCCAATTATCGCTCAATAGTTGCATTCCTGTGTCTGAGGTGAATGCTTTCAAGAGTTTGTATCCCGAAGCCGCAGCCATGGTAGGCACAGCGAGGAAAAACGAGAATTCGGCGGCTGTTTTGCGAGATAGTTTTTGTGTCATACCTCCGACGATTGTTGCCATCGAACGGCTGACTCCCGGAATCATAGCAATACATTGTGCTAAACCTATCATCAAACTTTTCTTGTAGGTTATGGTTTGGTCTTCTTGCGGTTTGTTAAACCATTTGTCTGCAAACAACATAAAGACTCCACCGATTACAAGCATAATCGATACCACCCAAACGTTTTCCAAAAAGCTGTCAATCAAATCTCCTGCCAAGAAACCTATAACCGCCGCAGGTAAAAAGGCAACTAATAACTTCCAATAAAAGCCCCATGTCTGAAAAAAGCGTTTCCAATACATCACAAGCACAGAAAGAATTGCTCCGAATTGGATACAGACTGTGAAAAGCTTAACAAATTCATCGCTTTTTACGCCTAAAATTCCTTGAGTCAAGATCATGTGTCCTGTTGACGAGACCGGCAAAAATTCTGTCAAGCCTTCAACTATCGAAATTATAATCGCTTCAATTATGTTCATATCTTATTTTTGTTTTTTCATTATTGCGAATACTTCGATTGCCAAACCACCTACAATAAACAGCGGTGCCCAAAACATTCTTCTGCTGTTGAATAGTGCTTCGTTGAATTGGTCCGGATTATCACTGCCTCCGCCACTTAGAAGTATGTATCCTATGGCAAGAACAACCAATCCGATGCCCATGATTATGTAATTCATCTTGCCGAATACAAAATAACTCTTTCCTTCTTCTGTTATTTTTGTGTCCTTTATTTGTGTCTCTTTTGTGTTTTTCATGATCAATTATTTTGTTTTATTTATATAAACGACTGCTTGTAAGATTCATGCTTTTCCTTACGGCTCTGAATGTGAAAGAGAACGAAAGTAAAACTCCCAATATCACGATTATGGCACCGATTGCAAGGTAAACGATGATGTGTTCTTGTAAAACGAATCCTTTGATTGAAGAATAAATCCAATACAACAAACCTGTCAATAAACAATCTGCCAATACAGAGCCTAAAAGTCCAAGCAATACTCCGCGAGCAACAAAAGGTCTTCTGATGAATCCCGGTTTTGCTCCAACTAATTCCATAGAGTGTATTTGTAAACGTTTACTGCTGATAGTAAGTCTTATTGTGTGATTTATCAATGTTATTGCTATGAATAATAAGCAAAGGAACAATATGAAAATAAAGGCACTGACTTTGTATATAACATCGTTTATGTTTGTTATAAGGTCGTGTCGGTAATCTACAACATCGACTATGTCTTTTGCTTCAACGGCAACGATGAATTGTTTTATTTCCGATAGGTTTAATGCTTGAGCTTTGAAGTTTACTTCTATCGAAGACTGATACGGATTTATGGAATCCAAAACCAAAAGGTGATCATCGCCCATTATTTTGTTCATCATCTGTGCCGCTTGCTCGGAAGAAATGTATGCTGTCGATTTTACCTTTGGATTTTTCTTTATTTCAGCTTCCAATTCTTTTGCTTGCTGCTCATCGACATCAAGATTCAGATACACAATAAAGGAAACCTGTTCTTTGATTTGCTGACTCGTTGTGTAGGTATGGTAAACAAACAGCATTATAAAGCCTAAAAGAAACATCACGAGCGAGATGCTTAAAACTGTTGAAAAGTTTGCACTCCACAGACTGAGAGACTTGTTTTTTCTTTTCATATTCTTATCAAATAAATATCTGCAAAGGTACAAAAAAAGCTACTTACAACAAAATAAAACTTGAAGATAGATATTTTTTTTGTAGTTTTGCGTTTCAAAAACGTTGTATGGTGGAAATATTTGTTGAAAAATTCGGAGGAGCATCGGTAAATACGGCAGCGGCTGTAAAGAATGTAATCTCTATTCTGAAAAGAGAATCGAAAAAACGTGTGGTTGTTGTTTCGGCTATGGGAAAGACTACAAATGCTCTTGAAAGAATAGTGAATTTATGGCATAAAGAAAACCGTGTAAATGAGGAAGAGTATTCTGCTCTCAGTGCTTATCATTTTGAAATAATAGAAGGATTGTTTGAAGATGAAGAAGCAAAGGATGCTTGTAAGAGTTTGATTGGTCTTATCATAGAGGAAAGTCGTGCAAAACTGATTACACTGAATCCGAATGACTATGATTTTCTTTATGACAGCATGGTATCGTACGGAGAACTAATTTCGACAAGCATCATTTCATCTTATATGAGTGCGATTCACTATTGCCACAAACACGTTTTTGCACAAGATTTTATCAAAACCAATAACAATTTCCGTAATTCGGAGATAATCTGGAAACAAACTCAAGAAGCTGTCGAACAAAACTTGCTTCCGTTGTTTTGTGATTTTGATACAATACTCACGCAAGGTTTTATTGGTTCTACAAAACAAGGATATACCACAACGCTTGGAAGAGAAGGTTCGGATTTCTCTGCAGCCATATTCGCTTATTGCTTAAATGCGAAAAGTATGACAATATGGAAAGATGTTGCGGGCTTGATGAATGCCGACCCTAAGCGGATGAAAGAGACTTGCTTGCTTGAGCAAGTGCCGTATAAAGAAGCTATAGAATTGTCATATTATGGAGCATCGGTAATACATCCGAAAACAATTAAACCATTGGAAAATAAGAGTATTCCGTTGTTTGTAAAGAGTTTCAATGCTCCCGAGAAAAAAGGAACGATAATTGCGGATTGCTCGGAACTATTGCCTGTCGTGCCGAATTATATCTTTAAGGACAATCAAACGCTCTTGTCTATATGTCCTAAAGACTTTTCTTTTATTGCCGAAGATAATATTTCAACAATTTTCGGTGTGCTTTCCAAGTTCGGAGTCAGGGTAAATATGTTGCAAAATTCCGCATTGAGTTTTTCGATTTGTTTTGATAGGAATGACAATGTGTTGTTTGATATAATCGAATCTTTGCAACAAAGTTATAGTGTGAGATATAATAACTCTCTGAAACTTGTTACGATACGACACTATCAAAACAACTCTATAGAAAACGCAATAGATATGTCGTCTTACAATATCTTGATAGAACAAAAAAGCCGAACAACACTACAATGTTTGATTGAAGCAAAAACCGATTCTTATAAGTAAATCTTGTATCGAAGGATAGATTTTCTTAGCTTGAGATTCGATTTTTTCTTTTGTGAGCCACTCCGCTTTTTGTATGCCTTCTTCTTTTTGAGGTACGAGTTTGTCTGTCTTTTTTGCAGACATAGAGTACCAATGTGTTTCTTTGATTTCGCGTTTGCCGTTAAGAATATATGTATGATAGGTTGTGCCGAGATAATCCTTCAGGTCGATGTTCTCAATCCCTGTTTCTTCTTCAACCTCTCTTACTGCCGTAAAATCCAAATCTTCTCCCGTCTCTCTATGTCCTTTTGGTAAATCCCAATGTTTTGCTCTGTAGATAAGCAAAAACTCGTTTTCTTCGTTTTGAACCAAACCTCCTGCGGCTTGAACGAATTTTAGCTTTTTTATAGATTTGAAAATAAGAAAAAAATAATCGGAATCTTCGGGGCAGATTTCAAAAACAAAAAAAACAAATGAATATGAGTACAAAAAAATTAAGAACAAACAGAAACTTTTGGAAGTATTTCTTTTTGCAGTTTCTCACTCTTGACATTTATGAAGCTGTAATGATGTCCAACATCTCCAAAGAGGTGAATCTCGTAGCCAAAGACGGTAAGCGTACGATGGATTATATGAAAATATTCCTTACTTCCATAATTGCGTTGCTTATGTTGGCGGTCGGAATGTTTTTGGGTAAGGATTTCCATACTCAATTGCAGGCTGATGTTTATGATCCTAATTTTAAGGCTAAAATTGCAATGTTTCTGATTTTGGCGTCTTTGATTATTCTCTTTGTTGTCGGAATTGTGGTTTTGGTTTGGACACATCGCATTTCCGATAGGATAGGAAACGAAATCAAAAGAAGAAATCTCGGTTATGAATTTGGAAGCAAAACCTTTTGGATGTGGCTTTTGGTAGCTCTTACTCCTGCTTTGTTGATGTGGCTTTTGTGTCTGGTGTTGAAAATCGGCGAACCGCTGCAAGATATTTTGACGGGAGTGCCTGCTCTTATCTTTTATGTTTATTATTACAGGCTTATAAAGGCTATGAATCTGTTGAATGCCGATTACAATTCAAAGGGGGAATAGGTAGGTCTTTGTTTTGAAACAAAAAAAAGAGTTGTCAGTTTTTTGACAACTCTTTTTGTATATATGGATTTTGAATCCTATTTGTTTACTTGGAATTTTGTTACTCCGTTTTTGATGAAATCAACAATTTGATTAGCTGCTGCCAAACCTGCATTCAAGTTTGCTTCTGCTGTTTGTGCACCCATCTTCTTAGGAGTTGCGAAATAACGAGGAGCAAATGCTGCTAATTCATCATTGTTTCCTGCTGCTATCTCAGTAACGTATTTGAAATCTGTACGTTCTGCTAACAATTTAGCCATATCAGCTTCGTTGATAACTTCTTTTCTTGCAGTGTTTACTAAGCAAGCGCCTTTTGGCATTTTTGAAAGAAGTTCGTAGTTGATTGAATTCTTTGTTTGTTCGTTTGCAGGTATGTGCAATGAAACGTAATCGCAGTTAGAATAAAGTTCTTCTATTGTTGCAGCAGGTTTAACGCCTTCTGCTTGCATTTTGTCAGCAGGAACAAATGGGTCAAACGCCCAAACTTCCATTCCCATTGCTTTTGCTTTTTCAGCAACTAAACGACCAACGTTTCCGTATGCGTGAATACCAACTTTTTTGCCTTTTAATTCGCTTCCTGTTGCAGGAGTGAATGTAGTTCTTGCCATATAAATCATCATACCCAAAGCTAACTCAGCTACAGCGTTTGAGTTTTGGCCAGGAGTGTTCATTGCAACGATTCCTTTTGCAGTACAAGCTTCAAGATCTAAGTTATCAAATCCAGCACCTGCACGAACTACTATTTTTAAGTTCTTAGCGTGGTCAATAACTTCTTTTGTAACTTTGTCAGAACGTACGATTAAAGCATCTACATCAGCAACTGCTGCATAGAAATCACTTACGTCTGTGTATTTTTCCAAAAGAGCTAATTCAAAACCAGCATCTTCTGTTATTTTTCTTATTCCGTCAACAGCTGCCTTTGCGAAAGGTTTGTCTGTTGCTACTAATACTTTTGTCATATCTCTAAATGTTTTTTGATAATTTCTAAATCCGTTTTCTTTAATCTTTGTTACAAGTCAGCGAATCTTGATTTTAATTTAATGGATCTTGATTTCGTTATCTTGTTTGCAAAGAAAAACAGAACCGAAAAAGACGTTTTTTTACGCCTTTTGCGATTCTGTCGTATTTATTTTGTTATTATGCGTTCAATTTTTCGAACTCTTGCATGCAAGCAACCAATGCTTTAACTGATTCAACAGGACATGCGTTGTAGATTGAAGCACGGAATCCACCTACTGAACGGTGTCCCTTGATACCAACCATTCCTCTTTCTTTAGCAAAAGCCATGAATGCGTCTTGTTTGTCTTCGTAACCAGGAGCCATTACAAAGCATACGTTCATTATTGAACGGTCTTCCTTAGCTGCAGTTCCGACAAACATTTTGTTTCTGTCGATTTCGTTGTACAACAACTCAGCTTTTTCAACGTTGATTTTGTTCATTCCTTCAACGCCACCAATTTCTTCTTTTACCCATTTCAAAGTTTCGTGCATTACAAAGATAGGGAAAACTGGAGGAGTGTTGAACATAGACTTGTTTTTCTTTTCTTCTCCTATGTGAGTGCGGTAGTCAACCATTGTTTGAAGTTTTCTTTCTACCTTACCCAAGATGTCTTTTCTTACGATTACGAAAGTAACACCAGCAGGACCTACGTTCTTTTGAGCTCCACCATAGATAAGAGCGTATTTTGAAACATCAACCGGACGAGACATAATGTCAGAAGACATATCTGCTACCAAAGGAACAGGACAATCCATATCGTATTTTATTTCTGTTCCGTAGATTGTGTTGTTTGTTGTGATGTGGAAGTAATCTACGTCAGTAGGTATTGTATATCCTTTTGGTATGTAAGAATATGTTTTATCTTCTGAAGAAGCTACTATTTCTACTTCGCCGTAAAATTTAGCTTCCTTAGCAGCTTTCTTAGCCCAAACACCTGTTTGAAGGTAAGCAGCCTTTGTGTTCAAAAGGTTAGCTGCAACGTGGAAGAATTGTGTTGAAGCACCACCACCCAAGAACAATACTTCGTAGTTGTCAGGGATGTTCAACAAATCTTTCCATAATTGCTCTGTTTCAGCCATTATTCTTTCCCAACCCGGAGTACGGTGAGAGATTTCCAATATACCTATTCCTGTGTTATCGAAGTTTCTTATTGCTTCGATTGCAGACTCGATTGCTTGTTTTGGCAACACGCAAGGACCTGCGTTAAAGTTATGTGTCTTAACCATGTCTTTGAATTGTTTTATTTTGTTAATTAACTAATTTTTACGGATTCAAATTCCACTGCAAAGGTATCATATTTTTTTCGAATGTCAATTGTTTTTGCAAACTATTTTGAAATACTCTGTTTTTTTCTTTGTTTGCTTGGCGGTTTTGTTTTATCTTTGCAGTCGTTTTAGATAGGGATTTGATATGATGAAAAAACTGAAATTTATTGTTTTTGTTGCGTTTATGGCTGTTGTTACTTCATGTGGAAAGAACGAAACTGCAGTCGATTTGGAAAAATTGCCGTTGGAAGAACAGATTGCTTTGCTTGATGCAAAGATTCGTAAGCAACCGAATGATGCGGAGCTGTATTACAGACGTGCGGACGTGTTTTTGCAAGCTTCGAACACACAAGAGGCTTTGTCAAATATACAAAAAGCAATTTCTTTGAATCCTAAAAAAGCCGAATACTATGTTCTGCAAGCCGATGTGTTGTTCGCACAGGGAGAGAATACGCTTGCATTTTCTGCTTTGCAAACTGCAATCGAGAAGGATGGCAAATGCAAGGAGGCTTATCTGAAATCGGCAGAGTTGAGTTTGTATTTGAAAGACTATGATAAGGTGTTGTTCAATACGAATCAAGTTATGCTTTTGGATAGAAACGAAGCGAAGGCATATTTTTTAAGAGGCTGGGCAATGAAAGAGCAAGGCGATACGGCTAAAGCAGTTGCCGATTATCGAAAAGCTGTTGAGTTGAAAGGTGATTACGAACAGGCTTTTGAGGAACTTGGAAATCTTTATGCAATCAAGGGAGATGGTTTGGCGGTAGAGTATTTGAAAAGTACGTTGAACATAAATCCGAAAAATGTTAACGCGATGTATACCCTCGCATTGTTTTATCAAGACCATGATGCGCAACAACAAGCATTGGATACCTATAAACAAATTCTCGATATAAAGCCTGACCACGCCGATGCTTTACACAATGTCGGTTATATCAACTATGAGTTCAAGCAAGATTACGATATAGCAATCGAATGCTTTACTTCCGCAATCAAAGCCGATAGTACGTTTTGGCAAGCCTATGCAAACAGAGCCAAAGCCTACGAAAAGAAAGGTGAGAGTCAAAAAGCAGCCGAAGATTTCAAAAAAGCCGAAGAATTGAAAGGCAATTAGCAGCGAGGATTTGCTGATTCTATTTTCTAAATAACAATACAACCTTTCTGTGTTTGCAAATGGTTTGAAACTATACACAGAATCGTTAAAATAAATCTTGAAAAGAATGAATCGAATCTTGATTTCGCTCAAATAAAACAAAGAATCAGTAAATTAAAACAAAGATTCAATTTTTTGAAATCAAGATTCAGTTGAACGAAACAAAGAAACAATTTGCTGAAATAAAGAAACGTCAAAGATTTTTTTCAACATTTGGCAATTTTTTTTGCTGTTACAACAAAAAAAAGTTTTATCTTTGCGGAGTGAATTTTGAATAACAGAGTATGAAGTGTCCGAATAAAACGAAGAATAATTGTTTTGAGAGTGTGAACTCTTCAATCGGATATTTCGATAAATAAAATGAAAACGACTTTCGGCGGGAAAGTCGTTTTTTTTGTGTATGTGGGAATTATATAACAAACAAAAGAAATAAAATATCAATATTATGGCAAACTTAAAGGGAAAAAATCTTATTTCGATTACGGATTACACCAAAGAAGAGTATATTCAGATTCTTGATTTGGCGGCGGAGTTTGAGCAAAATCCGAAACAACCAATTTTAAGCGACAAAGTTGTTGCATCAATATTCTTTGAGCCATCGACCAGAGCACGTGTGAGCTTTGAGAGTGCGGCAAATATGTTAGGAGCAAGGGTAATCGGTTTCAGTAATCCTTCTGCCACAAGTTTGCAAAAGGGAGAAAGTTTGCACGATACTATACAAATGGTGAGCAGTTATTCGGATATAATCGTTATGAGACACCCTCGTGATGGTGCTTCTCGTTATGCAGCCGAAGTTGCAAGCGTTCCTGTGATCAATGCAGGAGATGGAGCTAATCAGCACCCGACTCAATGTATGCTCGACTTGTATTCGATTCGCAAAACCCAAGGCACGTTGGATAATCTTCAAATAACAATGGTTGGAGACTTGAAATACGGTCGTACGGTCCACTCTTTGGTACAGGCAATGTGCAATTTCAATGCTACATTCCACTTTGTATCGCCTGCAGAATTGAGAATGCCTTCATCGGTTAAAATGCACATTGAAAAAATGGGCTTGAAATATTACGAATATACTGATTTGGAAGATGTGATTCCTTTTTCAGATATTATATATATGACAAGAATACAAAGAGAACGTTTTTCCGATCCTTTGGAATATGAAAGAGTGAAAGATTGTTACATATTGGAAGCAGCCACATTGCAAGGTTGTAAGCCTACAATGAAAGTATTGCATCCGCTTCCAAGAGTAAACGAAATTGCAACCGATGTAGATAAAACTCCTCATGCATATTATTTTGAGCAAGCTCGTAACGGAGTCTATGTTCGTCAAGCTTTGATGGCTGCAATTTTGGGTGTAAAATAATATTGTTTGGAAACAGAAAAAAGAAATAAAATGGCAAACGAAAATAAAAGAGAATTAGTTGTATCGGCTATTGAAAACGGAACGGTGATTGACCATATCCCTGCCGGTGAAGTTTATAAGGTGGTTAAGATTTTGAACCTTGATATGTATGAAGATGAAGTTTTGATAGGTACAAATTTGTCAAGCAAGAAATATGGCAAAAAAGGTATTATCAAGGTTAAAAACAAATTTTTTGCAGAAACAGAAGTAAATAAGGTAGCTTTGATCGCACCGAATGCAACTTTAATCATAATAAAGAATTATGAAGTTGTGGAAAAACGTCGTTTGGAAATACCGGATACAATCAAACAGATAGTGAAGTGTATCAATCCAAACTGCATCACAAACATTGAGGATAACATAGAAACCAACTTCCGAGTTGTGGATAAAGAGCCTTTGAAGTTGCAGTGTCATTATTGCGAAAAAACGATGTCAAATATCCGATTCAACGAATAGGATAGCATAATTCACAAATAAGTGTTTGCAATTTTCGTACTTTTTTTTGTTCAAGTCAAAGAAAAGATGTACCTTTGCAAACTCGTAGGAGTACACATATAGGTGGGAAAGATGAGCAAGAATTATGTGATAAAGTTCGCCGGATTGGCAGAAGGAACGCATAAATACGAATATCAGATTTCTAAAACTTTTTTGGAAGAGTTTGATATTGAGGATATTTGCGATGCCGATTTGTATCTGAAGTTGTCTTTGGAGAAGAAAGAACGAATGCTCACGTTTTTGTTCGATATAAAGGGAAGTATAGTTGTTTTATGCGACAAATGTTTGGAACCATTGACCGTTCCGATGACTATAAATCAGACTTATTATGTAAAGTTTGGTGAATCGTATGAAGAACTTGATGAAAATATGTGTGTAATTCCCGAAACAGAACATTCTTTCGATTTATCTGACTTGATATATGACTATATCATGTTGTATAAACCGATGAGATGTGTTCACGGAGAAGTTGATGGCAGTGATGAAGTCTGTGAATTAGATATTCCAGATCTGCTTGAAGTTCCCGAATTTGCAGAAGAGACAGAAACGGATCCGCGATGGGACGTTTTGAAACAAATAAAATTTGATTAACAACTAAAAAAGAATAATAAAATGCCAAATCCAAAACACAGATTCTCTCAAACGAGAACAGCAAAAAGAAGAACACACGATAAGGTTGAAGGAGTTCAATTGTCAACTTGCAGTAACTGCGGTGCAACAATACAAATGCACAGAGTGTGCCCTGAATGCGGATATTACAGAGGTAAAGAAGCTATAAAGAAAGAGGCAGAAGCATAAACTAACTGCAATGAGAATAGGATTAGATGCGATGGGGGGCGATTTTGCTCCCAAGTCGGTTGTATGTGGTGCAATATTGGCTCAAAAAGAATTATCTTCAGAGGATAAGATTGTTCTTTTTGGTCGCGAAAACGATATCCTGCAAATTATTACTGAGCAAGGTGTTGATTCGAATCTGTTTGAGATAGTG
>ERZ808027.59-NODE-59-length-11298-cov-3.661617_pt1 | contig 11298 bp, 11 predicted proteins | sample MGYA00380183_ERZ808027 | MGnify/ENA primary metagenome ERZ808027 (study PRJEB31490, sample SAMN06133374) | cow dung metagenome | isolation source: H7 | host: cow | place: China: Chengdu | collected 2015-05 ...
TATTGCGTGTGTGCGCAAGCTTTTTTCTGCACTTCCCCTCTACCTGGCAGCTAGGAAGCGCACGCCCGCGCACGTAGACTACCTATTACTACATAGTATACTGCCTGCCTCTTGATGTACTGCTTACCTCTTGGTGCATTACTACATGTATGTGTATAGTATAGTGTACATGTATGTGTGTGTATCTACATAGTGTTGTGTTGTTGTTAGTGTTGTGTCTCTCTCTGTGCGTACATAGCTGTGCGCGTGGCTCTCTGCCTACTCCTTGGCACACAGCCTAGTGCTTGCCTCTTGGGGGCGTATTCCCATAGGCAAGGCTCTTACTCCATGTTCTGCCACATGTTTAACCATGCAGGGTAAGACAGAGGTGTCTCTCCTTCCCACTCACAGTCCATGCAGTACTCACACCACAGTGTATACATCTCTATTGCGCTCATCATTATTACCTCTCTTCTTCTGTTGTACTTACAGTATAACACATTACGGGATGTTTGTCAATAGACAAGATGCACAATTGTTTGGCGATCTTTTTGTGCAGGATTACCATACATGGCAACTAGGGCCGCGCCGCACGTGCACGGCCCAGGGAGGGTCCTTGTTATACATTGTGTTAGCTAGTATTTGTTTATTGTTGTAGTACATTGCACATCATTAGCTCTTGCTCTTGGCCATGCTGTGTGTTACATGCTGTGTGTGCTTGATGATGCTCTTGGGGCTATCTGCTAGGGTTGTAGTTATAGGACACTCTCTCTGTCTGGCAAGAGGCCAACATACCTTTGATGTTTTCCTCGTCTTAAAGACCGGGCCCCCTATTTCGGGAAAAAATTTTTTTTACAAAGCAAAAGAGGTTTGCTCTGAGCAAACCTCCCGCTAAAAGTATTTTAAAATCGGGAAATACGAGAATTTAGGTACTCCTCCGATAGTACGTCGTAATCGGTATATGGAATTCTCACAAGAGGGATGTTGTGCTTTTTGCAATAATCGTTTTTTCTACCATCTCTCTCTTGTTGTAGTTGGAACTGTTCCTCCCCTCCGAACAGGGCAACTGGTTTAAAATGTTGCTCTCCATCATACTCAATAAGACCTTTTAATTTACCGCCCTCTAAAATTGCAACATCAAATTTAGAATACAAACTAAATTCAGGAATTGTATACTGCGCCTGGTACTCAATTCCCATGCCATCCAATAGCTGCGTCAATTTCATTTCACCAGAAGAAACAGTAGCACAGCCGCAAGAAATTGTACGACTATCTCTACCAGTTCCATGTAGATGGTCTGTTCGAACTAAAATGCGATTGCCGCAATCACAATTACACCAACAGTAACCATGCGTTTTCCCCTTTGGCAAAAAGGATCGAGAGTCAACTACTAAGCGACCAAATCGCATACCAATTTCTGTTTTATGAATAGTCATGCCTTTATCTGCGAAAACCTGTTGAATTACTGCGCCTTTGCACTTATTGCAACTACGAGGCTTCCTATCTAAATCCGATTTTCTCACGCTGGAGATTTCCCCACATTTTGTACATTTTGCTTTCCAAAAGGTTTCATGTGATTTTGAATTTGGATTCCAATCTCTTTCAATAACTTCCCATACGCCACAAATTTCTCCAGTATAATCTTTACATCTTCTTCCCATTGTAAATCTCCTTTTCGTGAAAAATATAAAAAGGGTCCCATATTTTATCTTATTCAGGGATAAAATATGGAAACCCCCGTTTCCGTCAATTTGCTTTAAAAAATACGTGAGCCAATTTTCAATCGGCCTGACGATCCTTCCAATCGAGACCGCCGCAATCAACCATCCAACCCAACTTTGATTGCGAGTTCGGCAGGAATGGCAATATTCAATTCTTCCAATAATGATGCGGCAAGCTTATATCTGTCTTCCATTGCTTGCGCGGAAGCCAAGCAAATATACTCACGTCCACCACTTTCCATGGTGAACAGTTCCATATCATCATTTTCGTGAAGTCCCATTCGGTCACGCAAACCCTTAGGAATTGTAACACGACCGAGCGCGTCAATCTTTCTTGTTGTGTTTTCAGGTCTGATTCTCATTTTATTCTCCTAATCTAATTGGAATCTGCGCGAAGTCTAACATAGTTGTAGCCTGCACCATGTTTTCCATGAGTGCGCATCTCGTCAACAATCCAACGCCACCAGGAACCGGTGTAACCATCCTATTGTCGACATTGAAGCAGTCGCCGCACATTTTTCCATTTTCATCAAAGTTAATACCTACATCCACCACTGGAACATAGATAGGGTAACAATTCAAAAACTTTGCTTTACCAACAGCACAAATAATCAAATCGCAATGATAAATGTGCGCTGCCAGGTTTTTTGTATGACTGTGGCATAAAGTTACTGTGGCATTTAAATCTGTCAACATTTGCGCGACAGGCTTACCTACAATATCAGAACGGCCAATAACAACCACATGCGCCCCGTCAAAATTGAAATTGCATGCTTTCAGATATGTGATAATTCCAAGAGGTGTGCAAGCATAATATGGAGTTCCAATTTTAAAACCGTCCACATCCATGCGAAAAGGAATTAAATCTGCAAGTCTGTCTTTGTCTAAATGCGCCGGGAGGGGTAGCTGAACAATGATTCCCGCTGGATTGAGAGTGTTTGCATCTACAATATCCATAATCACTTGTTCTGTCATCATCTGCGAAATATCTTCCGGCAAATTAATCACTTCGGCTTGAATGCCGACCTCTAATGCATCTTTTACTTTGTTTCGGACATAACGTGTTGAAGCTTCGTTATCTCCCACCTGAATGATGTAAAGAACTGCGCGCTGCCCGCTCAGCCGATCTTTAATGCTGGCCTTCCAATCCTTACAAAATTCTTTGATATTCTTCATTTCAAAATTACCATTTGCTGAAGAAGTCATCATCGTCGTCTCCTCCCCAACCAGGTGGCATAATACAATCCAATAGCTGTTCAAGAACATTGGCTATTGCAAAGAATGGACCCCCGATCAAAAATATAATCATAACTGTAAACTTATCTGCGTCGCTCAATTCCTTGCACGCAGGTATATGTGGAATAAAAGTAATGGTGGAGATAACTCCCCATAAAATAATTGTTATCCATGTGCTTATCATAATGTTATTGCACCTTTCCCTATAAACTACTAATATTATACCAAAAAATTTTTATTTTGTCAACATTCGGTTTCCAGTGCGGGTTGACTTTTCGAAAATTTTCTGGTATAATTATAATATAAGACTGGAGGTTAAAGATGCTTAAATTAGATTATAGTTTAACAACTCCAGAAGAGAGAAAGGCGTTGGTTGAGAAAATTCTCGAAGAGAATCCCAATCCGGGATCCGCTTATCTAGAAATTCTTGCTGACTACCTTGTGCTCTGCATGGAGAAACAAGAGAAGAAGGAGCGAAAGATTTTAACTGAAAACCGCATGGCTACAGTTAATAAGCGCGAAACGTCTTTTGAAGGTCTTGTTTCCCAATTTGAAAATGGCGAAGATGGTGTCTATGGATTAATTACAGAAGACAAGAATCAAATTTTTAGACCAAAAGTATCAATTACAAAGAAAGATTTAGAAGAAATTCCAGAGTTACGACAAATTAAAGAAGCCATTCAGGTTTGGGAGAATATCTTGAAGAAAGCGACAGGTCGAGACGCTTTCATTGCCAAGAAGGCTATTATCGAACTGCGCAAGGACCAATATTTGGTTAAAGATGCGATCCGAAAACCTATCATCCCTAAGAATATTACTCGTTCTAAGAATCCAATTCAGTTGGACGGAGAAATCACATTAGATGAAAATGGGTATTGCGTTTCTAAAGGAGTTACTTTGGTGGACCCAAAAGTGTGTGAAGCCATTTTATGTAACTATTCAAGATTAAAACAAGATAGCTATGGAGTTTGGGATACAAACACATGGTATATTATGGAAGACTTTGATAACATTTCTACTCGTGCGCTTGCGGACTATCCGCTCTATGAACGCATCGTAGAGTGTAAAATCGACGGGCTCCAAAATGTTCAAATTCAAGAAATTTTGAAAGAAGAATTTGGTATTACTCATTCACTTGAGTATATCTCAAGTCTTTGGCGTAAGAAGATTCCACAGTTAATAGCTTCTCAAGCTGAAGATGAATATTTAGATTGGTATTATCTGAACGAAGAAAAAGGTAAGTATAAAAAATGTTCTCGTTGCGGGCAAATTAAGCTTGCTCATAATAAGTACTTCTCTAAGAATAAGACATCGAAAGATGGCTTCTATAGTATTTGTAAAGCATGCCGCAATTCAAAGGGCAAAAAGAAGTAATTTGCGGCCTGGTATAAACATAACACTATAGAGAGGAGGTAACTATCATGGCAGATAACCGTACGTTCTACTGCGAAAAATGTAATAGAACGATGAGTGCAGAACAATTTTATGGTTCAAATAATTTAGATAAGTATCCAGATGGTAAATTGAAACAGTGTAAAAAATGTGTATCAATGCATGTGGATAATTTCAATCCTGATACTTACTTATGGATTCTGCAAGAATGCGACGTTCCTTATATCCCTGATGAGTGGAATAAGTTACTTGCATCTTACGGAAAAGATAAATCTAAATTAACTGGCATGACTATCCTTGGAAGATATTTGTCGAAGATGAAGCTTAAGCAACATCGCGATTATAGATGGGAACATACAGAATATCTACAAGAAGTAGCTAATAAAAAAATCGAAGAAACTATGAAGCGTCAAGGTTATGACGCAGTTCAAATTAACGAAGCAGTTACCAAAGCAACATTTACTCTCCCTGAGGAAATTTTGCAGGAACCTGTTTACGATAATAATCCTTATGCTGGACCGACTGGTTATTTTGAAGAAGATGATTACTTCGCACAGCAGTCCGGAGATACTTCCTTTGATGATGACTTAACTGAGGAAGATAAAACATACTTAAGATTAAAGTGGGGCAGAACCTACAAACCAGAAGAGTGGATTAAGTTAGAGCAGTTGTATGAAGAAATGATGAGCTCTTATGATATTCAGACTGCAGGACATATTGATACATTGAAATTAGTTTGTAAAACATCTTTGAAAGCGAATCAGCTCTTGGATATTGGTGACGTTGATGGTGCACAGAAGATGATTAAAATGTATGACGGACTTATGAAGTCTGGTAAGTTTACCGCAGCTCAGAATAAAGCAGAATCTGGCGAGTATGTAGACTCCATTTCCGAACTTGTGGCAATTTGCGAAAAGGATGGGTTCATCCCTCGTTATTATACAGACGGGCCACAGGATAAGGTTGATAGAACATTACAAGATTTACAAAGCTATACATACAATTTGGTAACTGAGGAAATGAACCTTGGTAACTTGATTGAGGCAGCTATTAAACAGATTGAAGAAGAAAAACAGAGAGAAGCCGATGGCGCATCTGAGGCAGCTGATGAGGAAGAACTCATGGAAGCCGCACTATTCGAAGATGGTGCTTCTAAGGTTCTCACTGATACTGATTTTGAGGAATTTAGTCAATTTGAAGAGGATGTCGAAGAATACGACACCGCTTACATCGAGAAACTCTTGAATGGAGAGGCTGAATAATGGCTCTACAAGACCTATTAGACCTCTCCACCAAGAGAAAGAAAATTGGATTATCTGAAGAGCGTATCGAAGCAATCAAGCCCGCGGTACGCCAATATATTGCGTATTGGCGCGAATATCCAGATATGTTCATTGATTTCTTGCAAGATGGTGGCGACCCTACAAAAGAGAAAAAACTCAAATTCTTCTTCTATCAACGAGTATTCTTACGTGCGGCCATGCGTTACAAATATGTATACATGGTGTTCCCTCGTGCGTATTCAAAATCATTCTTATCTGTTATGGTACTGATGTGCCGCTGTATCCTATATCCAAGAAGTAAGCTGTTTGTTACTTCAGGTGGTAAGGAACAGGCTGCAGGTATCGTAAAAGAAAAGGTTACAGAAATTTGCACCCTGGTTCCGGCCTTTGACCGAGAACTTGATAGACGACCCGGTAAGACGCGTGAAGGTAAGGACTATGTATGTTATGTTTTCAAAAATGGTTCTTATTTCGATAATATTGCGGCGTCCGAGAAGTCGAGAGGTAAGCGTCGACATGGCGGTCTCGTAGAGGAGTGCGTTGGTGTTGACGGCGACATTCTTTCTCAGGTTATTATTCCTACCATGAACGTTTCTCGTTTGTGTATGGATGGTACAACCCAGCCTGATGAAACTCTTAATAAGTCGCAGATTTATGTAACTACTGCCGGATTTAAAAACACATTTGCATATGATAAGTTGATACAGCTCTTGGTTTGGATGATTACTGAGCCTCATAAGGCTATGGTAATGGGCGGAACTTGGAGAATTCCTGTTCTTATGAAATTGCTTGATAAGAACTTCTTGCAAGACTTGAAAAAGGACGGAACTTTCAATGAAGCTTCTTTCGACCGTGAGTATGAATCAAAATGGACTGGTACTGTTGCAGATGCTTTCTTCAACGGAGAAATCTTTGATAGAAACAGAAATCTGCAGAAACCAGAAGTAGAACATTCTGGACGCTCAAGTGCGCAGGCTTTCTATGTATTGTCTGTCGACGTTGGACGTAAGGGATGTGACTCTGTAGTATGTGTATTTAAAGTAACCCCACAATCAATGGGTGCGGCATATAAATCATTGGTGAATATCTATACATTCTCTGATGAACACTTTGAAGACCAGGCAATTCGTATTAAGAAACTATTCTACAAGTATAAAGCTCGTAGAGTTGTAATCGACGCCAACGGTCTCGGTATTGGTTTGGTTGACTATATGATTAAGTCACAGATTGACCCGAACACAGGAGATACATATCCTGACTTTGGCGTTTATAATGATGACGAATTGTACTATAAAAAATATAAGACCAACGTTACCGAACAAGATGCTATGTATTTGGTTAAGGCAACTGCGCCGATCAATACAGAGGCTCATGCAAATGCGCAATCGCAATTGTCTTCTGGTAAGGTCAAACTCCTTATTGATGAACGTGTCGCTAAGACAAAATTAATGGGAACTAAGGTAGGTCAGAATATGAAGCCTGAAGAAAGGGCAGAATATTTAAAACCATTTACCCTAACTTCCATATTAAAAGAGGAAATGATGAACTTACGAGAAGAAAATGAAGGCGTAAATATCATTTTAAAACAGGCGAACAAAGGAATCCGAAAGGATAAATTCTCCGCTTTTGAATATGGTTTATATTATATTAAACAAGTAGAAGAAAATAAGAAACGTAAAAAGAAATTTAATGCTAAAGACTGGTGCTTTATGAATTAAGAAAGGAGGTAGCCTATGCGAGCTTCAAGAGGAGAAATCAAAATTGAAGAAGTTTTGACTGAAGCTGGTCTTCCATTCAGAATGGAGTACAGTTTCCAAGACTTGAGAAGTCCCAACGGCAGACCTCTGCGTTTTGACTTTGTAGTTTTTGATGATGATGGTAGAATTGATTTTATTATTGAGTATCAAGGTAAACAGCACTACGAGCCAAGCCAGAAGTTTGGTGGAAAGAGGGGCTTTTACCAACAGCAATATAATGATAATCAAAAGAGAAGATTTTGCGCCTTGCATGACTTTAAGTTAATAGAAATTCCATATACTGATGAAAATCTGATTTCTTATGATTATATCATGGAGAAAGCGGGTTATTAAGGAGGTAAGGTTTTGGAAGAGATTAGAGAAAATCCGCTCTACGAATCAAGTAGACAGGACACTATTCACTCCAAAGGCTTTGATATGGGAGGAACTACTCGTTACGGTAAAATGAAGGTCGGAGTAAAGTCTCTTGATGATGCCGTATTAAACCTGGGCAGTTTGAAACACTCAACCCGCTTCAGAATTGATAAGGCTGCTATCTATCGTGCGTTGTACGATAATGATACAGAACAATTAAGAGAAATCTCAAATTACTTTTATAAAACAAGTGGTATCTATAAACGCGTTTGTGAATATTTCGCAAATATGTACAGATGGGACTGGTATATTGTTCCAGAGATTTTTGATGATAATGTTAAGGAAGACAAGATTGTTAAGGACTTCCAAAAGATGCTTGACTTCCTTGACTCTACTCACATCAAATTGATGTGTGACAATATCGCACTTAATGTAATCAGAAATGGTTGCTATTACGGCTATATTGTTCCAAGTGGAGATGGTATTATTCTTCAAGAACTTCCTATCAAGTACTGCCGAGTAAGATATTTTATTGGTAATAAACCGGCGATTGAATTCAATATGAAATTCTTCGACCAGGAATTTCCTGATACGGTTTACCGAATGAAAGTTCTAAAAATGTTCCCTGATGAATTTGCTAAAGGATATATGGCATACAAGCAGGGTAGATTAAAGCCTGATTATAGTGAATCAAGAAGTATCTCAGAGCGCATCAGAGGAGACATCCTTGGTGATTCTGGCTGGTACTTACTTGACCCAGACAGCACTGTTAAGTTCAGTTTTGGAAATGGTGGAAGTGGTAACGGAAATGACATTCCATTGTTTATCAATGCCATTCCAGCAATCCTCGACTTGGATGCGGCCCAGGATTTGGATCGCCGCAAACAGATGCAAAAATTGTTGAAAATTATCGTTCAGAAACTTCCTATGGATAAAAATGGCGATTTGATTTTCGACGTGGATGAAGCAAGAGATATTCATAATAATGCAGTACAAATGCTACGCAATGCTATTGGTGTTGACGTTTTGACAACATTTGCGGACATCGACTCCGTGGATACTTCAGACAAGACTACAAGCACTTCTACCGACGAACTTGAGCGAGTAGAGCGTGCAGTATACAATGCTTTTGGTGTTTCAAATAACTTATTTAACACTGACGGTAATTTAAGTCTTGAGAAGTCAATTTTGTCAGACGAAGCAAGTATGAGAACATTACTTTTGCAATTCCATATATTTTTCAATGACGTTGTGCAACAGCTCAACACTCAAAGAAAGAAATACAAATTTAAATTCTATATGTTGGAAACTACTCAATACAACTACAAGGAACTTTCCAAGTTGTATAAAGAACAAGTTCAAATGGGTTACTCTAAGATGTTGCCACAGATTGCTCTTGGACATTCACAGAGTGCTATTCTGGCAACTGCTAAGTTCGAGAATGAAATCCTTAAGTTGAGCGAAGTTATGATTCCACCGCTTATGAGTTCTACTATGAAAATGGAAGATTTAAAAGGCGGGGGCGAAAATAATAAATCTGTCGCTCCTAATTCTCAAAAGAAGGTAGAAGGGAATTCTTCAGAAAAGCAAGCCGGCCGACCAGAAAAGGCTGACGACCAGAAGAGTGAAAAAACCATTCAAAACAAAGAGTCTATGAGTTAATAAAGGAGGACGTTATGCAACATACAAGCATTAAATTAGAAACTCCTTGCGAGTTTATTAATGTCACTCCTCTTAACCCCCTGATTTCTAAGTGTCAGATTAAGGTTTGTTGGGTAGGTGACGAGCCAAACCGTAACAAGAGTATTATTACTAAAGATGTTGCGCGCGATATGGCTAACACACTTCCAGGAAGCCCAATCGTTGGTTATTTCAACGAGGCAAAAGGTGACTTTGAAGAACACAATAGAGTAATTGATATTTCCAATGGTAAATTTGCCATTAAGGATACTACAAGACCTTATGGTTTTGTTGATTTAGGTGCTAAAGTTTGGTTCCAGAAGTTCTTAGATGATGGAGAAACCGAGCGTGAGTATCTGATGACCGAGGGTTACCTCTGGACTGGTCAGTATCCAGAAGCCCAACGTATTATCGACCAGGGTAATAATCAATCTATGGAATTAGATGATAAACTGATTGATGCGTTTTGGACAAAAGATGGTAAAGGAAAGCCTCAATTTTTTATTATAAATGAGGCAATTATTTCAAAACTTTGTGTTTTAGGTGACGATTGCGAGCCTTGTTTCGAGGGTTCAAATATCACAGCACCGCAAATCACATTCTCATTTGAGGATGGCTTCAAGGAGCAGCTCTTCTCAATGATGAATGAAATTAAAAAAGTTCTAAATGAAGGAGGAGCGCCTACAGTGTTTACAAGATATGCTGTTGAAATCGGTGATTCTCTCTGGAGCTCTATCTATTCTTATTTAGAGCACACATATCCACGTGCAAACGATGAAGGCTATGTGTACGACTCCATTTATAGAATTGAGGGCATCTACGAGGAAGGATCTCAGAAGTTCGCTATTCTTCAAAATCGTTCTAATAGTAAGTACTTTAGAATGAATTTCTCTTTGGATGACACTACAGGATTTGCTGCTTCTGCCGAGTTGGTTGAAGTAACTAAGACTTATGTTCCTGCGGCTGAACCTCAGTTTGCTCTTGCAGATGTTGAAGCTTTCGAGCTTGAATATGCTAAGAAGAAAAAGGGCGAAAAAGAAGAGGATGAGGACGAGAAGAAGAAGCCAGAAGATGGTGACGACGACGAGTCTAAGAAGCCAGAAGATAAGAAGTCAGGCGAAGAGGATGATGAAGATGATTCTTCTGATGATGACGCCGATGATGACGATGAAGAAAAGAAAAAGAAGAAGAAGACTAAGTTTAAGAAGGATGAAGAGGATGACGACGAGGACAAGTGTCCTAAGTGCGGCAAGCCTAAGTCCGAATGCACTTGTGAAGATGAAGATGATGACAAAAACAAGGGCAAAAAGAGTAAATATAACTTGGATGAAATTGAAGAGTATGTAGAGCTTAGTCAGAAATATTCTGCTCTTGAATCTGATTACAATGCCATGAAAGCAGAAATGGCTACTTTGGTCGAGTTCAAGAAATCTATTGAGAAGAAAGATAAAGAAGCTATGATTGCTAGTTTCTATATGCTTTCTGATGAAGAGAAGAAAGATGTAATCGATAATATTGATACATACTCTCTCGAAGATATTGAAGCAAAGCTTTCAATTATTTGTGTTCGCAACAAGGTCAATTTCAACCTTGATGAAGATAATAAAGAGACTACAAAGCCAACCACATTCAGTTTGGATGGCAGCCTAGGCGACGATAATGTTCCTGCTTGGGTTAAGTCACTTCGCAATGTTGCGAAATCTATGAACTAAGTGAAAAAATTTTAAGGAGGAATATAGAAATGCTTAGAGAATTGCTTAAAAAGCATATTAAGTCTCAGGCTTCCTATGTTGAAGTAGGCTATGGTCAGGTTGAACCTAACCACTTGTCTGCACAGCGTACAGCTCAGATTTATGCTCAGCTTCCTGCCGCTTCTGATATTAAAGTATTAGAGCA
>ERZ808027.60-NODE-60-length-11298-cov-2.270386_pt1 | contig 11298 bp, 13 predicted proteins | sample MGYA00380183_ERZ808027 | MGnify/ENA primary metagenome ERZ808027 (study PRJEB31490, sample SAMN06133374) | cow dung metagenome | isolation source: H7 | host: cow | place: China: Chengdu | collected 2015-05 ...
TCCATGCTGAATAACGCCACTGGCTTTGACCGAATCTACATCGCCTGCGGATATACGGATCTCCGCCAGGGCATCGACGGACTGACCGCCGTCATCCGGCGTGAATTGGGGATCGATCCATTCCAGAAGAATGTGCTGTTCATGTTCTGCGGCAGAAAGCCCGACAAGATCAAGTGCCTCGTCTGGGAGGGCGACGGATTCCTGCTGCTGTACAAGCGGCTCCTGGATGGACGATACCAGTGGCCTCGGACGAAGCAGGAGGTCATGGAAATGACCCAGGAGCAGTTTGAATGGCTCATGTCCGGCCAGACCATCGTGCCAACCATACGGAAGACCAAGCCGAAAAGTATGGCATAGAAATCAAGAAAATCAAAGAAAATAGTGGAAAAGAAAGCTGTTTTGTGGTATAATTCCGGTAGAAAACAAACCGGAGGGACACCATGAAGCAGCTTTCTTCTTCTGAACTGAACAGCATGACCAAAGAGGAAATGGCCGCCATGATCCTCCAGATGCAGAAGCTGAATGCGCAGATGCAGCAGACTCAGCTCCAGTTACAGCAGCAGATCCATACCCTTACGGAGAAGATCGCCCTCATGAATGCCCGTCACTTTGGCCGTTCCACGGAGAAGCTCAGCACCCTGCCCGGTCAAATGAACATCTTCAACGAGGCGGAGGTGGCCGCCGAGGAAGCCATTGCGGAGCCTGCCGTGGAGCAGGTGGTCATCTGCAGAAAGAAGCAGAAGGGCAAGCGCAAGGAGGATCTGAGCCGCCTACCCAAGCGGATCGAAAAGCACGAGTTGACCAAAGAGCAGCTGAAGGAGATCTTCGGCGAAAACGGCTGGAAGCGGCTGCCTGACGAGGTTTACAGCCGTGTGGAATACCAGCCTGCCGTTCGGGAGGTGGTGGAGCATCATGTGGCCGTGTACGCCGCAAAGAAGACCGATGTGGACACCATCGTCCGGGCCGACCGGCCCGTTGACCTGCTGCGCAACAGCATCGCCACCCCTTCTCTGGTTGCCGCCATCATGAACGCCAAGTACACCAACGCCATTCCGCTGTACCGCATCGCCCAGGACTTTGAGCAGAACGACATGATTTTAAGCCGGGCGACAATGGCCAACTGGGTCATTCGGTGTGCGGAGCGGTATCTGAGCCTGGTGTACGACCGCCTGCGGATAGAGCTTTGCAAGCGTCATGTGCTTCAGGCAGATGAGACCACCTGCCAGGTGACGAAGGACGGGCGCAGCAGCGATACCAAGAGCTATATGTTCGTGTACCGCACCTCGGAGCATTGCCCGGAGCGACCGGTGATCCTGTACCAGTACGCCATGACCCGGAGCAGGAGCAATGTCCAGCGGTTCCTGAAAGGCTTCTCCGGTATCCTTGAGTCGGATGCGTTCAGTGGGTACAAGGCTCTGGACAAGGAGAAGCCAGAGATCCAGGCGGCATTCTGCTGGGCTCATGCCCGCAGAGATTACGCCGACGCGCTGAAGGCACTCAAGGATGAGGACAAGGAATACGCATCTGAAACGGTTGCCCACAAAGCACTGGTGCAGATTGCGGCGATCTACAAGGCAGAGGCTGCGCTGAAGGATAAATCGGCAGCAGACAGATATTTGGGCCGCCAGAAGGATGTAAAACCCCTTGTGGAGGCTTACTTCGCATGGGTTCGGGAGCAGGAGCCTGCTACGATCCTGAGTGAGAAGACGAGGGACGGTCTGAAATACAGCCTGAACCAGGAAAAATACCTGAAGGTGTTTCTGGACAACGGTGAAGTCCCCATCGACACCTCGGCCACGGAGCGTGCGATCCGGCCGTTCACCATTGGCCGAGCCAACTGGCACCTCATCGACACCATCCACGGTGCCCAGGCCAGTGCGATCATCTACAGCCTGGTGGAAACCGCCAAGGCGAACGGGCTTAAGATCTACGAATACCTGAAACACCTGCTGACCGAGATCCCGAAGCATATGGATGAAACCAGCCTGACCTTCCTGGAGGACCTGCTCCCCTGGTCGGAGAACTTGCCGGAGGAGTGCCGGAAAAAGATCTGAATATGACCAACGGGGCTCCGGCAAAAAACGGAGGCCCGTTAATTATGGGTCAAGGTACGAATGGTTGTGCGTTTACAACATGGATTGCAACAGAACCTTCAAAATCAATTATGTCAAGTAAGGCCGATGGAACAATAATGCTATATTTTCTCCCTGCGATTACCTTTTCCAACAAATCTCGGTTACAAACAAAACTGTACAAGAAATGAGGTTCAAATATGGGTTCCATCATACTAGTGGTATATTCCCCAATCCAAGGGTCGTGTAACCTGTTAATGACATCTTCCATTGTGATTTGTGATAAAAGAGTAACAGCATATTTCCCTTTCAGAATATGTGTGGATTTGGAAATTGCCGTTCTTGTTGCAAAAGGAGGACAAATATCAGCAGGAGAGACAACAATAATAATTTCGGCAGGAAGCTTTATCTCTCTTTTTTTGTTTCCGATTATGGAGACTATACAATCCTTGTTGATGAAAAAGCTCTCCCTATGCGGTGAGAAAATGCACCATAGTGTAGCAATCCCATAAACACAGGACAAACACAAATATAACCAGTGGAAGTCGAATATCTTGATCATAATAGCGCAACATAACCATATTCCAACAGCAACCCAACTAAGCAGATAGTCAGAAACATTAAATTTCCCATATCGACGATATTTCATGAACATATTACCCCCATGTATATACTACTGCATCGTCCAGCCACCCGAAGAAAGCCTTAACTGCTTCACCAAATCCTCTTGTATATTGGGGCATCAACCCACCACATCCATCATAGACTGCAAAATCAGATGCATAGCCAACAAAGGCCGTTACCGATGCCGTCGCAAGGCCGCGTAAACCTGAGGCGAAAGCATTATTACGAATTTCACTATAGGAAGAGTTTTTAGAATCTGGATCGAGATTGTTCAGCATGTCTGTTACAGCTGTACCAGTTGCTACACCAAGACCACCACCTAGAGTAGTACCCAAAGGGTTTTTGGACATAACACCCTGAATAGTGCCACCCGTAGCACCTCCAATATAGCCGTTCAGATAGCTGTTTCCATTGGCTTCATTTGCAACACCTCCATTGATGCCACTTAGGGCAGCACCAAGGAAAATAGTAGCAGCAGTTAGTTTTCCGGTTGCGACAACTCCGGCGGTGGCAGTTGCAACAACACCGCCAACTGTAGTTGCAACTGCAGCTACAGCAACAACAGCAACAACAACACTTGCAACTTTTGCTGCTGTTTCAATCCATTCAGGCCAATACCCTGTGGTATCGCTTAGGTTTACAGGATTATTGAAACAATATGCGAATGCGTTGTAGCCCAGAAGATTATGAGATTCGTAAGGAATTGTTCCATCAGTGCTAATCCATCGCCCGATGGTGGGATCGTAATAACGGCTCTGCAGGTAGTAGAACCCGGTTTCTCTGAGCTCACAGTGGCTGTGCTGGTTTTCACAGGAATATTATAGCACATCTCCAGTTCTGAGGCGAGAAGGAAATTGGCATCAGCCCGCCAAATCCTGTGGGCTGCTTTTGGGCATTGCGTAGATTTTCGAGGTGGCTGTTTCGTTCCGCTCGTTCTGCCCGTCCGCCCAGGCAGCGCAAAAATCCGGGCAGAACATCGCTGTCCTGCCCGGATGGGGAGAGAAAACCTGTTTCGGGGATTGCTATTCTGCGATTGCTGTGGCCATCCACTGCCCTTATCACGGAAGAAGCTCAAAGATCGGGAGGTGGATATCTACCTCTGCACCCACCACAACCGCCGCCCAGACGAATGCCCTAAGACCCACATCATCTACCATGAGGTGCTGTATCCATATGTTTTAGAGCAGATACGGGCGTTGGCACGGAGCATGAAACGGAGGAAGGTGAAGTCACCGATCTGCAACTATGCGGATCAAGGCAAGCTGACATCAGAGTGTTTACAAGCAGTAGTCGAAAGAATTGAGGTTGGACATGTGATCTATAAGGCCAAGCCAGGGAAGGTCATTCATATTCGTTGGCGACTTGGTTGACAATCTACAGTTACAATTGGCATCTCATCACCGGTACATCAGTGGCGGTAGTGTTATGAACAGAAGTATTTTGCACATTTTCAGTTCTATGGCGAGATGAAAATTGGCGTCTGTCCGCCAAATCCTGTACCGCCGTTTGGGGCAATGCGCAGATTTCGGGGACGGCTGTTTCATTATGCTCGATCTGCCCGTTATCCCCAACAATACAAAAATCCGGTCAGAACATCGCTGTTCTGACCGGATGGGGGGGAGATCCTATTTAGTGGATTGCTACTCTGCGCTTGCTATGGTCATCCAGCAAAACCAATGACAATGCCATTCTACTGGAAGCTGGGCTAAGAGGGCAATTTATTAGAGCTCAACTTCCGTCAACTCGAACGATGACATTTGTAAACTCATCGAAAAACACCTCATACAGTTCTCCAACTTGAAATCCTTCCGGGCAAATTTGTTCCTTCGAAAATGTATCTAAGTATACAACGCACCGTTCTCCTTCTCCGTTCCAAAAAACATATTCATAAGTAAAAGGAAGCGGAGGAGCAACACGGGAATTACGATGCGTTTCAACAAACTCTCCTGTATAGCTAACAATGTTTGGAACAGCAATTCTTGAGGCGTATATACTTCCTAAAATAAGGCTCATAATGATCATCAATAAGCCGAGTTTACAGTCGCAGATATGGAAAGTTTTAGTCCAAGGTTTTTCAAGCAATACAAGAAGTAACCCAATAATTAACAAACTACCGCATACTGACCATATTCTGTACAGTATGCCTGAATAGTTCAACATGAAACTCACTCCCAATCTTTTAGTAAGGCAAACAGGATCTCACAACATCGATTCCGGTAGAAATAACATCTGCGATGTACCTATTAGTTCGGATTGCTCGCTGCATACTACTGAGAACCTGTTCTCTGGTTGCATTTGGGTTTTTATCGTAAAAAGCGCCAGCATAACTAGAATAGTTTCTTGGCATTTTTGAATCGATATATGCTCCAACCTTATCCGCTACTTTTTCAAAAGCGGCATCAAAAACTGTTCCCAAACCGATGTTAAGGGCAGATTCACACCAATCAATGCCGTTTCCATTATGCAAGTTCTCAGCAACCTTTATTCCCTCTGTCACTACATTCCGAACAAATGCACCCACCATACCTTTTCCGGGAATAAGCGCAGTCACACCTGCGGCAATGTATTCACCAGGACTCGATGTAGGCTTAAGGATCTCCCATCCAGTTTTTTTATCTGCCAGATTACCCAAAACATCAGCAATATACTGTGTTCCCATACCAACGGCAACACTCACGAACCAGAGCATACCACTACTGTCTTCCCTTGATATAGGATTATTACCACAATACACAAACTGGTTATATCCAGCAAAGTCGCTAGTGGCACCTACAAAGGCAAAATTATCTGCATTGATGAATCGCCCAATGGTGGGATCGTAATATCTGCTCTGCAGGTAGTAGAACCCGGTTTCAGTGTCGTAGTAGTAACTGTACCTTTTGTCGAAGCTATTATATCACACTTCAAAAGTTTGCGAAAGACGGAAAACAAACCCAATGTCACGAAATAATCAGGTCGTAATTATGCAGAGTTCTGAAATTCAGTACATTTAAGAAGAACTGTTTCTTTTTGCGATAAAAATCCGTCCTAGATAAAGTGTCACTTTAATTTGAGGGCCCAAAAAGAACCGGTTATGCAGAAACTGCACCGGAATGATAAAAAATGTGTATTTTGAGTGTTAGGCAGCCTGAATTGTAGCCGCTTCCAGAGCTTGCCGCAGCTCATTCAGAAAAACAAGCGGCTCATTGCAGACATAGATCAAATACAGTGCTAAGGTCAACGCACTGCAGCAGTTCTTGGTCTGCTCCAGATCAATGTAAGTCCGTGTGGCCATCAGAAGACTACTTGCTATCTCCTCCCGGTTGATTGCAAGCTCTGCTCGGGTAGTCCTCCTCTTCCTGTAAAAGAAAACCTTCAGAATCCCGACATACGGTTTGCTCATGAAATCTGTCTCCTCTGTCTATTGATTCGGCGAAAGTCTGACAGCTAACTACAGATTGCATCATGAGGGATGGCTCAAGGGGAATGGAATCGTCATCCATTCTTATATGTACGCAGGAAGTATTATTTGTTAGTGGGGTGTGTAGGTCAGAAGGAAATGTGTGCATCAAGGCAAAGAAGCACTTGATAAATATGCGTATTACAACGATCCTTTACTTTACTAAAGTTGCGTATTATCTATGTGGAAAGGATGTTCTCGACTACTGGTTAGAGATTACGAGGTAGGGTACTATTAATTCCACGAAGCGAAAGGCTGAAAATGAAGTAGGAGCAGTCTAATACTAGACGGCTCCTACTTCACTTTACCAGGAATAACGGCAACGGGTGAAATGAAGCTCCGGGACACCAATATCTTTGCAAATTGAGGACATGATTCGCAGGATTTCTTCTCTGGAAGAATTCAGCCATATCTCCAACTGCGCATCATGAAATAAATAGATTATTTCCGATCCGTTTTTATGTTGGTGGTAGGAACCATCCCTTGCTGCAATACTTAGCCTTCTGCGGATCGCCGTCAAAATATCAACGATATTGTAGAGTTTCTCTCGCCAGTCGGGATTCTGGACAAATGCCTTTCCCTCCGACTGTTTGATGATACTGCCATCCCGTGTCCGCAAGACACCGGTATTCAACGCAATAATGGTATCCTCAATTGCACGGTCAAAATCCTCCATACTGAACTCCATGCGGATCTCATCCCCAAAGGCCGGGCGATCAAAGCATTGGATATAGAAGCGAATCAACGCTTTGTCCTGCTCCACAAATTGGGCCGGAGATGCTGTCTCCAGATCCAGAATCGCTATTTCTTCGGAAAGACTTTTCCACTTATGAAGCAGATCCACAGTATAACGCAGATCGTCGCTATCAATCAACTTAGAACATGACTGGCAAAGCCAGATGCCGTTATGGATGTCACGGCGTTCTTCTTTGCTCATATCAGGATCGTATCGCTTGCCGCCACGAGCAGCTGCACAGATGTGCGCTGCGACGCCGATGTTGGAATAGTTGTTTGGATCGTCACTGGCACCGCAGGTTGGTTTTCTGCAACTGGGATTGCTGCAGCGGTATCCGACCCGCTTGGCCATGATATCTTTAGTAGTTTCTTTGAAATCGTCGCGCTTGCTTGCCATGTTATCCCTCCTGCTCTGTATTTAGTATACCATAACTTGACGAAGAAGGAATAGATTTTTCTCCGAAGATCTAAATATATTAGTGTTTCTTTTCGGCACTCTGACCTCGTCTTTATTAATGAGGGGGGGTGCTGTTGACAAATAATTAAAGCGAAAGTAGAATGGGCATATTGTAAGAAGAGTAGCATAGTTCACAGGAATCATGCAGCAACTGCGCTGGCAACCAAAAGAAATTGGAAAAAAAGGAAAGAGCAATCAGAGATTGCCTAAATGTAAACTGTATGCGGTTTACATTTAGGCAATTCTGACCGAAAATGGAGGTAAACAAAGAGATGAATTTGGCAACAAAGCTTGTGTCCCTGCGAAAGCAGAAAGGTCTCACCCAAATGAAGGTGGCGGAGATGCTGAATGTATCCAGGCAGGCAATATCACGGTGGGAGGTAGGTTCTGCGGTTCCCAGTACGGATAACCTGAAGGTTTTGGGTGAGCTATACGGGGTTCCTGTTGATTATCTTCTGGATGACGATGCAGTGTGCGAATCCAAAGCAGCCGAAACCACGGAAGAAGCTGAAATCCCGGATGACAATACTGTGGTTCCGTTAGATGAAGGTAAAGCAGATAAAAGCAAAATTATTGCTGTATGCATAGCTTGCGTTTTGGTAATCGTAATCGCTATTAGTACCCTTATTGGCGTACATAAACTTCAAGACCGTAATACAGATGCTATTACACCGATAATGGATATGGATATTGACCATGTGGACGATAGTCCAGATGGAACATTCACCTTTGAATAATAGACGGAAGGGGGTGTTAAAAATGTGTCTGAAAAGATTCCTCTGCATGATTTTAGCTTGCGCACTGGCCTTTGGATGCGCTGGTGTTCCTGCTAAAGCCGCAGAAATTGAGGTTACACCCCCGGAAAATGTAGCAATGAGTTTACAGATCCCCCGTGCAACCAGTTCGTTCCGTATGACAATACCTGCAAATCAGAGACTGGCAGCGAGTACCAGCTTCCCTCTGGCAGCAGGAGAGACCGTTACAATCAAAGCTTCGTATTACCCCTTTTCTGCGAGCATCGATGTTGGCCTGATTGCTCCAGATGGTAATTTCTACTATGTAACTGTGACCAACGGCAGCATCGATAAGACCATTCAGGTCAACGCAAACGGAAACTACACACTGCAGTTTAGAAACAAGTCTAATGTTGATGTTGAGCTTTCTGGGTATGTAAATTACTAATCTGTCATTATCTCCCGTAAGAAATACTTGGCCAGTATTTTCAGTACAGTCCGGTAGTAGTGAAACGGTACCTATCACGGCTATCTTCGGAGGCTTGGCTTCTGGATGCGGTAAGTTGCTTCTCGTATGGACATAAGAAAGCAATGCCTGAAGTTGAACGGAGGAAAATAATGAAGAAAACGAAAAGATCGCTGCTTTGCCTGATGCTGGCGGTTCTGATGGTTATGAGCTGTGCGATTACCGCAATGGCTATTTCCGACGATGTTACGGTGGAAGTAAATGGAATCGAATATACCTATAACTGGAGCGTAACCCGCCATGCTACATATGGAAACGGAACAATGGCAACGCGGAAAACGCCTGCCTATCTTAAGGTTGAAGTTCGTAATTATCTGTATAGTGAGGAGAATGATGTTTACGGATACACTCGTTGGGTGCCGAACACGGGGTATGCGACTGTAGCATCTTCGGCCAATAACCTCCTTAGGCTTGGCGCTTATGATGTTCCGTCCAAAGTTGTTTCCACGAGTGGTAAATTCTACATTGGAAACGAGCTGGTGACTACTCAGCTGAATGTAGTGTAACAATCGCCAATAGCCCTGGCTACATAATATGTGGTCAGGACTATTATTGCGACCAGAAATGAGGTGTCAGTTATGAAAAAGTGGTTTATGGCGGCAATCATAATGCTGCATATTTTTGTTACAGGGTGTGTAAATAATCCAGAAGAGCTTTCTTCGACCAGCGGTACAGAACCGATATTGTCATACACATGGATGGCTGGAGAGAGTTCGGTAGCTTCCGAGAGAATGGGGCTGAAACGAGCTGGTGTGAACAATGCAGATAATACAATCTCTCCCAATGGCGTATATTTTATGTGCAGCACTGACAGTTCTACCAAAACTGGTGAGATGGTGTCTTATTTACTGTATTCTGATTATGGTTCAGATACGGTCATTAAACTGTGCGGCCGTCCAGATTGTGATCATGAAAACGAAGATTGCAATGCGTATTTTGAAAACGGATGTAATATTTGTTACTACAATGGGTACTTGTATGCGGCAGAGAGTCATGGATCTCCTGCTTCTGGTTCTGAGTGTATTCTGTACCGGATGGATACAGATGGTGGCAATCGAGCGGTAATCTTTGACTTTACGCAGTTTGCACAAGAACAGGGCGTAGATTATGCTGTGTGCAGTATGATTGACAGTGGCGTATGTTATATTACTACTTGCAGATGGGTAAAAATAGAGCATGATGATGGAACAACTGAACTGATTTCAGAAGATGTAGCTTATTATTTGTATAAGTTGGATGGTTCTATGAATGAACCACAATTGCAGGAGACTGCATGTGCCCCTCTGTATCATTGTGGAGATGTGTTTTTGGCATTAATGAACGGAGCACAAAATGGTGGATATAATGATTATGATTTCAGTTATGGAGATTGGAATCCTGAGACAGATACCATTACCTATTTGACAGACCATCCTGGTGTTGCTGGTTTCTACGGAAGGGAATGCGGCTATTACTTTCGAGATGGCGCAGTTATTTGCCTGAACTACGAAACCAGGGAAGAGGAGCAGATCATTAATACTGGATTGGATGGACGCTATTCTTTGAAGTGTTTCCCAGATTGCATAGTTGTGTTATCGAAGGAAATGGGCGTGGATAAGGATAATCAGCTCTATATTTATAACTGGAATTATGAGCTGGTGGATACGATTGAACTGGCATTCAGCGGAATTCCTTATGATCAATCACTGATTGCCGAAACTTCCGAGCGGTTGATTTTCACAGATGCTATCATGTCATGGGTGCCCAAATATTACATAGAGAAGTCCGAGATTGGAACAGGAAATGCAAAGATTCATGCATTTAGTCTGCCGGATTTCTAATGAAGGTGAGGCTAACCTATGGAACTCCAAATTGAGCATTTAACCAAGAAATATGGCGAGAAGGTTGCCCTCCGGGATTTTACCTACACCTTTACCCCCGGCATTTATGGCATCCTCGGTGCCAACGGTGCAGGCAAAAGCACCCTGATGAATCTGATTACCGACAATGTAAAGCGCAACGAGGGGCAGATCCTCTGGGATGGAACGGATATTCTGAAGCTGGGCAAGAGTTTCCGGGCGAAGCTGGGCTATATGCCACAGCAGCAGGGAATGTACAATGACTTCTCCGCCCGTGCATTTCTGCGCTACATGGCTCAGATCAAGGAAATCCCGAAAAAGCAGGCAGATGAACAGATTGAGCAGCTTCTGGATGTGGTGAATCTCCGGGAGGATGCCCACAAGAAGGTCGGCGGATTCTCCGGCGGTATGCGTCAGCGGGTGCTGCTGGCCCAGGCTCTGCTGGGCGATCCCAAAATCCTGATTCTGGACGAGCCTACCGCCGGTCTTGACCCACGGGAACGGCTGCGCCTGCGGCAGTACATTTCCGATCTTTCTCAGGATCAGATCGTGTTCCTGACCACCCATATTGTTTCCGACATTGAATCCATTGCCGGTGATGTGCTGCTGATGAAGCAGGGCGAACTGGTCAGGCACGGTGCGCCGGAAGAGTTGATCTCGTCCTGCGGCGGCAAGGATCTGGAGGATGTGTACATGGCCTATCTGGGGGTGGACTGATGGAAAACAATGTTTTTTACGTTTATATTCGTTTAAAATCATAATATTCATCATTTTCATATAAATAGTTTGTTAAAACAATTTTTTATCCATATATTTGACATGGTTTAACTTTAACAAGTCGTTAAAATGAGCGAAAAATAAAAGAGAAATATA
>ERZ808027.61-NODE-61-length-11260-cov-4.529375_pt1 | contig 11260 bp, 10 predicted proteins | sample MGYA00380183_ERZ808027 | MGnify/ENA primary metagenome ERZ808027 (study PRJEB31490, sample SAMN06133374) | cow dung metagenome | isolation source: H7 | host: cow | place: China: Chengdu | collected 2015-05 ...
GCCAATTTGGCCGTTACGAATTCTTCCATATCCATAAATTCTTCTTCCAAATCATCGAATACTTCGTATCGTTCGTACATCGCCATGAATTCATCATCATCGCGTTCCTTTTCCAGATCCGCCTTGTTCTCATCGTAAATCTTCTTGGCCGAATAAATCAGTTTCGAGAAATCCTTCAAGCCAAACAATCGCATAGCCTTTGCAAAAGGATTGTCGAAGATATAAGGACCATATCCATTCTGAATCAACTGGACAAAACCGCCTACATTCAATTCTTCCCGAAGAATATGATATCCTAACAAAGTATGCTGATGACCGTTCAACAACGGCATCGTTTCCGCATTGATTACTCCACCGGTTACTTCCAGATACTTGTCAATAAACACTTGAAGGAATCCGTCCATTCCCTCTTCTGCCCCCATGCGGAGTGCTTCGTCTGCTATCTTAATTGTTTCCATAAATACACCACCGTCTTTTTTAAAAAGATGACCGCGTTTTACTCAAAAGACGACCGCCTTTTAAAAAAAGACGGCGGTCCTTTAAAAAACGTCTAATTCTATTGGCAAAGATACACCTTTCATAGAAAAGAAAAAACTTTTTAAAAAAGTAAGTGCTTACAAGTTGCAAAAAAGAATAAAACTCTTAACTTTGTGGCTGAAATGTGCAATCACATATTTCATTGTGGTTACGAACAATTTTTTATTACTAATAAAAACGTAAAGATCATGATTTATTCACACGAAGTTGAACACATGTGTGTTGTAAAGAAGGGTCCTAACCATGGACCAGCTCCAATTCCTGAAGAAGGTAAGTGGGTAAAATCTAAAGAAATCAAGGACATCTCTGGTTTGACACACGGTATTGGTTGGTGTGCTCCTCAGCAAGGTGCTTGTAAGTTGACATTGAACGTGAAGGAAGGTATCATCCAGGAAGCATTGGTTGAAACAATCGGTTGCTCTGGTATGACTCACTCTGCTGCTATGGCATCAGAAATCCTCCCGGGCAAGACTGTATTGGAAGCTTTGAACACTGACTTGGTGTGCGACGCTATCAACACTGCTATGCGTGAATTGTTCTTGCAAATCGTTTACGGTCGTACTCAGTCTGCTTTCTCTGAAGGCGGTTTGATGATCGGTGCAGGTTTGGAAGACTTGGGTAAGGGTCTCCGCAGCCAGGTAGGTACTTTGTACGGTACATTGGCAAAGGGTCCTCGTTACTTGGAAATGGCAGAAGGTTACATCAACCGTATCGCTTTGGACAAGAACGACGAAATTTGCGGTTATGAATTCATCCACATGGGTAAGTTCATGGACGAAATCAAGAAGGGTACAGACGCTAACGAAGCTTTGAAGAAGGTAACAGGTACTTACGGACGCTTCACAGCTGAACAGGGTGCAGTTAAACATATCGATCCACGTCACGAATAATATAAGGAGGAAAAACTATGATTAGAGAAGTAAAATTCGAAAGCCAGGACCGTCGTATCAAGCAGATTCTCGCTGCATTGAATGAAAACGGTATTAAAGACATCGAAGAAGCTAACGCTATCTGCGAAGAATATGGTTTGGACCCTTATTTGGCATGTGAAGAAACTCAGCCAATCTGCTTCGAAAACGCTAAGTGGGCTTACGTTGTAGGTTGTGCTATCGCTATCAAGAAGGGCGTTAAGACTGCTGCTGAAGCTGCTGAAGCTATCGGTATCGGTTTGCAGGCATTCTGTATCCCGGGTTCTGTAGCTGATGACCGTAAGGTAGGTATCGGCCACGGTAACTTGGCTGCTATGTTGCTCCGCGAAGAAACTAAGTGTTTCGCATTCTTGGCAGGTCACGAATCATTCGCTGCTGCTGAAGGTGCTATCAAGATCGCTGCTAAGGCTGACAAGGTACGTAAGGAACCTCTCCGCGTAATCTTGAACGGTTTGGGTAAGGACGCTGCTCAGATCATCGCTCGTATCAACGGCTTTACTTATGTACAGACTGAATTCGACTATTTCACTGGCGAATTGAAGGAAATCAAGCGTATCGCTTATTCTGACGGTCCTCGTGCAAAGGTTAACTGCTACGGTGCAGACGATGTTCGCGAAGGTGTTGCTATCATGTGGCACGAAGGTGTAGACGTATCAATCACTGGTAACTCTACTAACCCTACTCGTTTCCAACACCCAACAGCTGGTACATACAAGAAGGAACGCGTATTGGCTGGTAAGCCATACTTCTCAGTAGCTTCTGGTGGTGGTACAGGTCGTACATTGCACCCAGATAACATGGCTGCTGGTCCTGCTTCTTACGGTATGACAGATACTATGGGTCGTATGCACTCAGATGCTCAGTTCGCTGGTTCTTCATCAGTTCCTGCTCACGTAGAAATGATGGGCTTCTTGGGTATCGGTAACAACCCGATGGTAGGTTGTACAGTAGCTTGTGCTGTTGACGTTGCTCAGGCTTTGAATAAGTAATCAAGTTACTTTAAATAAAGGAACTCCTGCAATCCAATGGATTGCAGGAGTTTTTGTTTAACATACTACCATTATATTCTCAAGGAACATTACCCATAGTATCTGTCATACTATAAGTCGCTGGTACTTTCTTACTATGGGTCGTATGCACTCAGATACTCAATTCAAGACAAACAAAAAGAGCTTACCTTAATCGGAAAGCCCTTTCTATATTTATCTTATAAAAATCATTTTCCCTTCTTGGTAGATACCGCTAACAACACCCCGAGTGCGATACCGAGTAATGCAGCAAACAGAACCCGCTGTTCTGCAGGAAGCAAGAACGTAATGGTATGAGCCGGATACCAAAAGAACGGAATTGTCTTCTTGAACACAAATCCCCATTGTGCTTGCCAGTTGATAGCAGCAAACCGTTCGGCCATCGGTATCGGAGTAACGAGAGCCTTGAGCGAACCACCATGGATAGCGATATGAGCATCTGTTATCTTATGGAAAGTCATGAATACAGGAGCAAAAATGGTATTCATGGCTACCGATACAGCCAAAGCCACCCACAATTTATCCATTGAAAATGCTTCGGCCACAAAACTCTGTACAGCATTCGTCATGCCCATATATTCCATAAACATCGGTGTACCCTTCGAGAAAATAATCATGGCCATATTGATACCCATACCGAGCAATCCCCATACCACCATGCGAGGAAGAACACCGAAAGTTGGAGTTACATATTTACCTGTCGAAATACGGCAGCCAAGCATCTCACCCATCGTAGACAAAATACCGAACTTGAGAAAACTCATTACCATGCCGTGAGAAGCATTGAATGCTTTGTACCATTCATATAGCGGAGTACACAATACAAAAGGAAGAAAAATGGCAACGATTGCCAAAGCAAAATAGCAGTCTGTACGTTTCATTCTTTCATTTTTTGAATTAGGCTGCAAAAGTACAACATTATTTGCAAAATGAAAGTTTACTCTTGTCTAAAACTACTTCTCCTGCAAGTTGTTTTCAACAATAATGTTGCGCAATGTTGTTCCATCGTCAATATTTCCTATGTAACGTGTAAGCACACGAATCTTATTTCCATGTCCTGCCTCCACAAGGTCCTTTATAGAATTGCCCACGCAATAATCACCGCAAAGTCCTGCCACATATATTTCTTGTATGCCTTTTCCTTCAATGATATCAAGGAGTTTCTTGGCACTTTTTTTATTGGCCATTATAGAGTATTCGTCAACTGCAATATCATCACCTTTCGTCAGTACCTGTGCTTCTGTAAACTGTTTCATCACCGCTTCAACGACCGGTTGGTATATAGATGCACCATGCGTGTGTTGTACACAATGTACAGGCCACAAACCGCCATTATCCTTAAACGAAGAATGTTCGTATGGATGGAAATCAGCAGTCATGACTATCGTGTCAAATAATCCTTTGGGCTGTGCGCCGATATAATTAGCCAAAGCATCCATTACTTCAGGTGCTCCCTCTACAGCAAGAGAACCATTTATAAAATCATACTGTACATCTACGAGCAGCAAAAGTTTTTTTGTACAATTCTCTACAGACGGTTGTGTCATTACACTATTAGTCATAAGTTTTTCGCTATGATGATAAAATACATCTTTTTAAATCAGGCAGTATAAACACCTTTAGGAGAATAGGGAGGCCTTATTCTATGATTGAGAGCAAATAATCACATTTTGCTTTATCACCCAACGTTTTTCCCTTATCACACGAAAGTTTCACACAAGGATGCCATTCACGTGATTCAGTAATTCTGCCTCGAATAAGTTTTACCACAATATTCATTGGGCTGCAATCTGTCACATCGCAAGTCAAGAATGTTCCCACGCCATAACTGTCTGTAATTTTTCCTTTACAATAATTATGTATTTCAATGGCACGTTCAATATCCAATCCATTACTGAATACCGCTTGCTTAGTCATCGGATCAATACCTAACTGCTTGTACTTTTCTACAATCAAATCCACTTGTTCCTCTTCCACTCCACTATCTATTCGCAAGCCACAGAAAGTCATAGCCATACGTTTGGAGAGATTATTGAAGAAAACATTGTCACCGAAACAATCGTACAAGAAGATTCCTACATTTCCATCATACACTTCTGACCATTTGTTCATCACATTATAGTTGCATTCAAACACACCGCTTACGATTTCTTCGAAACTGATGCATTGATGAGACATGGTGCCCAAACATGGAATACCCTTCTTCATTGCCAAATAAACATTCGACGTACCGGTGAACTTTCCACATTGTCCTTTCGTTTCTCGCTTCACATCCTCATAAGATGCTATCAACGCATCAATCACCCTTTCATGATGTTGGAACGAAAAGCGTCTGCGTGTACCCATATCCCCCAAAGTCAAATCACTCTTCCAGATTCGGCATCCTTTTTCGTAACTTCTTTCATATTCCTTTTCAGCATCATATTTCAACGTATCCCCATTCAACATATGCATCAGTTCGGATATAATAGAAAGGATAGGCATCTCCCACATAATGGTTGACCACCACTTTCCTTTGACGCGTATATCCAAATGACCTTCTTCGTCCTGGGTAATGGTCAGTTCATTAGGATTGAAACGATAACCACGCAAGAACACATTGATAAACCAATATGGCAGGAAAGTAAAAGAACGAGTCATGAATTCCCGTTCCTCATCGGTAATCACAACATCCGCCAAATGTTCCAATTGCTCACGCAACAATTGGTCGAAACCTTGAGGATAACAAGTACGATGACGATCAAAAAAACAATACTCCGTTTCGGCACGTGGATACTTCTGCAAGATATAATACATGCAGGTAAACGTATAGAGGTCATTATCTGTAAAATGATTGATAATCGGTTTCATAGTAATGTTATTTAAAGGTTAAAGAAAGTAACAAAAAAAATTCTTGTCACCATAGATTCATTTTTATGCAAATGTATCGTTTTAGGTGGACTTTACCAATAATTTTGACTAAATTTGCAAAAACATTATCAGTTAAATACCATGTATAAAGACAAACAACTCTATGTGGCTCATTCGTCAGAAGGCCCCATTCATATCATAGGCAAAATGGCCAATCGTCACGGATTGATAGCAGGCGCAACCGGTACCGGTAAAACGGTAACACTACAAGTTTTGGCCGAAACGTTCTCACAAGCAGGAGTACCTTGCTTCATGGCCGACATGAAAGGCGACTTATCGGGAATTTCACAAACTGGAGGACTCAGCAAATTCATCGAAAAACGATGTACTGAATGGGGAATGGATACTGCAACTTTACAATTCGAAGGTTGCCCTGTCCGTTTCTACGATGTCTATGGCGAACAAGGACACCCCATGCGTACTACTATCGAAAAAATGGGTGCCATGCTATTAGCCAGACTAATGGATTTGAATGAAACCCAAACAGGAATTCTGACTCTCACCTTCCGCATCGCCAAAGATGAGAAACTTCCATTGATTGATATGAAAGACCTACGTTTGATGCTGGACTATGTAGCCAAGAATGCCAAACGTTATGAAACAACTTACGGCAATATATCTTCTGCATCTGTCGGTGCTATCCAACGTGCCTTATTGGCATTAGCCGAACAAGGAGGTGACCGTTTCTTCGGAGAACCGGCATTCGACATTTACGATTTATTGCAGACAGAAGGTGGACGAGGGGTTATGAATATTCTAGCAGCGGACAAACTGATGCTCCAGCCCAAACTCTACTCTACCTTTTTAATGTGGCTTCTCACTGAAATCTACGACAAGATGCCAGAAATTGGAGACATGGAATTGCCCAAAATGGCCTTCTTCTTCGATGAAGCCCACATGTTATTTAAAGACACATCCAAGGCTCTGACCGATAAGATAGAACAGATTGTACGTCTTATCCGTTCAAAAGGTATCGGTGTCTATTTCATTTCCCAATCACCATCCGACTTGCCGGAAACCATTCTGGGTCAATGTGGCAACCGTGTGCAACATGCATTACGCGCCTTTACTCCAAAGGACCAGGCAGCCGTAAAATCGGCCGCACAAACGTTCCGTCCGAATCCTGCTTTCGAAACTGAAAGAGAAATTTTAGAATTAGGAACCGGTGAAGCATTGGTTTCTTTCTTGGATGAGAAGGGAGCACCTTCTATGGTACAAAAGGCCAAGATACTTTTCCCGTTAAGTCAAATCGGTGCTATTACAACCGAACAACGGAGTGCCATCAATGCTTCTTCGCGCATCAGCGGAAAGTATGAAACATTAATAGACCGTGAATCTGCTTTCGAACAGATAGCCAAGCAACGGGAAGCGGAAGAAAAGGAAAAACAAGAAATTGCCGTTCGGGAAGCAGAAGAAAAAGAAGAAAAACGGAAGCAGAAAGAATCTTCCCGCAAGAGCAAATCTTCTACAGGAAAAAGTATATTCACAACGGTCATTGGTACAGCCATTACTTATTTTGCCAAAACAGTGGCTACCCAGTTAGCACGTAATTTAACCAAGAAAACAAAAAAGAAATAATAACGTTAAAAATTAAACAACAATGGCGAACAACCATTTTAACAAAATTCTTGATTCGATAGAAAGAGTAGGTAACAAGTTGCCGCATCCTGCTACTCTTTTTATGATAATGGCGGCATTAGTAGCAGTCATTTCTGCTATCGGTGCAGGTTTGGAACTATCGGCTTTGCACCCTGCTACCGGTGAAACCATCGAAGCACGCAGTTTGCTCAGTTCAGAAGGTTTGCGATGGATATACACCAACGTAGAACACAACTTCGTGAAATTCCCTCCTCTTGGCTTGGTATTGGTCATCATGATTGGTATCGGTGTGGCCGAAGGCGCTGGTCTATTTACCGTTCTGGTGAAACAATTGGTATTGGGTGCTCCAAAGAGTTTGGTGACATACGCTGTTATCGTGGCAGGTATCTTCTCACACCTTGCATCTGAAGTGGGTTATGTGATTTTGATTCCGTTGGGTGCCATGATTTTTCATGCTTTGGGTAGACACCCGATGGCAGGTTTTGCCGCAGCATTCTGTGGGGTAAGCGCTGGTTTCGGTTCCAACTTCATCATTGGTTCTGTTGACCCGATATTGGCAGGTCTTTCTACTTCGGCAGCTCAAATCATTGACCCGAATATGTACATCAATCCATTGGTGAACTACTTCTTCATGGTGGTATCGGCTATCATGATTACTTTCGTTGGTGGTTGGGTTACAGAAAAGGTCGTAGAACCTCGTTTAGGCAAGTACAATGGTGGTGCAGAAGCCTTAAAGGTAGAAGGTATCTCTGACCTTGAAAAGAAAGGTTTGCGCTATGCAGGATGGGCTACCCTTATATTCATTGCATTAATGGCTTGGACCATTATTCCTGAAGACGGATTGCTCCGTGACCCTGAAACAGGCGGTATCCTCCGTTCACCATTCTTCTCGGGTATTGTAGTAGGTTTGATGCTCCTTTTCTTTGTTCCAGGTTTGGTTTATGGTATCGTAGTAGGCACTATTAAGAGTGACAAGGATGTTATCAAGCACATGACCACTTCCATGAAAGGTTTGGCTGGTTACATCGTATTGGTATTCTTTGCAGCCCAGTTCATCTACTGGTTCAACTATAGTAACCTTGGTTTGATTCTCGCTATCAATGGTGCTGAATTCTTGAAGAATATTGGTTTCACAGGCTTACCATTGATTATCTGCTTCATCCTCTTGTCTGCTTTCTTGAACCTCTTCATGGGTAGTGCCTCGGCTAAGTGGGCTATCCTAGCTCCAGTATTCATCCCGATGTTTATGTTGCTCGACTTCCACCCAGGTTTGACACAAGCATCGTTCCGCGTAGGTGACTCAGTTACTAACGTAATCACTCCGATGATGAGTTACTTTGCCTTGATTGTAACTTACGCTCAACGCTACGATGAAAAGTATGGTATCGGTACCATTATTTCCTTAATGATTCCTTATACCCTTATCTTCTTGTTGGCATGGATTGTGATCATCACCATTTGGGTATTTGCAGGATTCCCGTTAGGTTTCGACGGACCGCTTTACTTGAATTAATAAGCATAAAAAAAGGAGGGACTTTGAAAGTTCCTCCTTTTTTTGCTTATCATCATGTTAAGATTATTCCTTCACAACTAAAATAGACATTTCATACAATAGATATAAAGGGACTGCCACCAACATCATGGAGAACGGGTCGCCTGAAGGAGTAATGACTGCCGAAAGCACCAGTAATCCTACTACTGCATAACTCTTGTACTGACGGAGAAAAGATTTTGTAATCAATCCCAAACAAGACAACACCCATGCCAAGAGAGGCATTTCGAATACAATTCCCATGACCATCACCAGCATCACAAAGTTACCAATGTACGAAGACAAGTCAATCTGATTCTGGATAGCCGCACTCAATTCATACTCGGTCAAAAAACGGAAAGTAAACGGGAACACCAATAAATAGGCAATGAGACATCCAAGATAAAACATCACCGTCCCTCCCAGAAAAGCAAAGCGAACATGCTTCACCTCATGATCGAACAAGGCAGGACGAATGAATTTCCAAATTTCATAGATGATGTAAGGAACCGACAATACCAAAGCCAATGACAAGGAAGTACTAATATGAGTAAAGAACTGGGAAGCCACATTGATATTGATAATCTGTATGGCAAAATCGTCCGAGAAATTCAAGATTCCTCCACTAACCTTTTCCAACCATTGATAAACAAAGAAATTACTGGTAGTAGGAGCCAAAATATATTGGTCGAAAATATACGGCATTGCCATAAAAGTAAATATTGTTATGACGACCATAACGCCAGCGATACGCACCAAAGCCCATCGCAAGACCTCCAAATGATCCCAGAAAGTCAATTCCCCTTCATATTGTTGAGCATCCTGCTCCTTTACATTCTTTTCCTCCATAGCATTTTACGCAAAAGAAGAGGGTGTGTGTAAAATACACCCTCTTCCATTCATATTCATTCTTTATTTTGTATAATCAGCCTTTACAAAATCAGCCTTCAACAGATAGTCGGCACACTTACCTACACCTTCCATCATGTCTGCACTTTCGTATGCTTCCGCTTCTACAATGATGTGTTCTACACCAGCAATTTCCGCATTTCTGAAAATTGCATCAAAACCTACCATACCACTCTGACCAATTTCCTTATGATCCTTGATGTGAAGAAGTTTGAAACGACCTGGATACTTCTTGAAATAAGCAACCGGACTAGCCTTACCCATTACGGTCCAATAAACGTCCATTTCAAAGAACACATATTGCGGATCGGTATTTTCAATCATATAGTCAATCATCACCTTGTCCTCAATCTTATTAAACTCGAAAGAGTGATTGTGATAACCATACTTCAAACCTGCTTCCGCACATTTCTTACCGATGGCATTGTGATAGTCACACCAAGTCTGCAAGTCCTTCAATGTTTCCGGTGTCCGTTGGGAAGGAGTCACCACATATTCCATACCGGCTGCCTTATGAGCAGCGATACATTCATCCCACCACTTCATGGTTTCTTCACTAGGAGCGCCCGCTTCCAATTCTTCCTTAGACAAGCCGCGAGTTGTATGAGTAGAAAGCGGCTTCAAACCTGCCTTTTCCATACAAGCCTTGAAATCTTCCGGTGATAAACCATACAATTTTCCATCACCATAATTGGCTGTTTCTACTGTTGTATAACCCTGCTTGGCAAGTTGTGCCAAAATCTGTTCCTGATTTTCTGCAAACTTCTCAGCATTCCCTATCAGCTGACGGATAGAATACAACTGCAAACCGATGTCCTTCTTTTGTGGAGTCATATCTGCTGCTTGGGGTTGACTAGTACAAGCAGCCAGCATCATTGAGACGCCGGCTACCATTGTATAGAAATATTTCTTCATAAATTATTCCATGACCTTAATACGTACATTGCGAATCCAAATGTCATCACCATGGTCTTGGAAACCAATATAACCTTCGTGATTTTCACCACCGCAATTGTTCAAGAGTTCGTATGCCAAAGGCCACTTAGCCTGACTGAACTTACTTGCTTGCAACATGTCTGTCCATTGCTGTGTCCACAAGTGGTATTCCACTACGTTTTCACCATTTTGACCATGAACCACAGTACCTTTGTAAACAAGGACCTTACCTTCATTCCATTCACCGAACGGCTTCTGGTTCTGAGGTACAGCCGGAATCATATCATACAAAGAAGCAGACTGACGGTTATTGTCCTTTCCTAACTTTGCATCCGGGTGATTTGCATTATCGAGCAACTGATATTCAGGAGCAGAAATGTAAATAGGTTCATAGTTTACCTTACCATCTTTTTCAGTTGTAACTTCTTGTGCCAAATAGAAGCAACCAGAGTTACCACCCTTAGAAACCTTCCAGTCGAACAACAACTCGAAATTCTTGAACTTGTGAGTAAAGATGATATCACCACCATCACCACGTTGTCCTTCACCTTCACCTGTTCCACAGAACTTCAAGCAACCGTCTTCAATCACCCAACGGCCAGGCACATGATCCTTACCATAACCTCTCCAACCTTCGAGTGAAGTACCGTCGAACAATACGATGTAACCATCCTTGTCCACCTTGAACTTGCTGAGATCTACCTGCGGATTTTCAACCACGGTATAAACTGGAGTCGCTGGAGTTTCTTCAGCTGTTTCTGCTGCCTGTTTCTTTTGGCCACCGCCACATGCTGCCAAGCCCATAGCCAAAGCAAAAGCAGCTACATATGTCATTTTCTTCATCATTCAATTATTTAAAAAAAGTTTTTATTTCTATTAAA
>ERZ808027.62-NODE-62-length-11259-cov-3.769004_pt1 | contig 11259 bp, 9 predicted proteins | sample MGYA00380183_ERZ808027 | MGnify/ENA primary metagenome ERZ808027 (study PRJEB31490, sample SAMN06133374) | cow dung metagenome | isolation source: H7 | host: cow | place: China: Chengdu | collected 2015-05 ...
CTCCGTTGGTGCATAAGCCCGGTACTTATTTTGTATATAACAACCAGTGCAGTTATGTTCTTTCGGCTATACTTCAGAAAGTAACAGGAGAAAAACTGTCAGATTACCTTTATAAGCGACTGTTCCGTCCGTTAGGTATTGTCGGAATAGAATGGAAAGAATCTCCTGAAGGAGTATGCTTAGGTAACGGTGGCTTGAAGCTTAAGACTGAAGACATGGCTAAAATAGGACTTCTTTATCTGAATAAGGGAAATTGGAAAGGCGAACAGATTATTCCAAGCGGTTGGGTAGAAGAAGCCAGCCGTTTTCATGTAGCCTCATGTCCGGCAGGCACACGCCGCGAGGATGTAAAAATCAAACCCGCCTCAAGCGACTGGCTGCAAGGTTATGGCTATCAGCTTTGGCTTTGCCGTCATAATGCATTCCGTGCCGACGGAGCTCATGGACAGTTCATCATCATCTTGCCAGAAAAGGATGCGGTGATAACAGTAACTGCAAACAATGATGATATGCAAGAAGAGATTAATTTGATTTGGAAATATATACTTCCTGCATTGTAAGCAGAAACAAATATAAAGTTCGATAATAGCGGAAACATACATAGTCCGCATCCATTGGTTCTGTTAGAGATATAAAAAACAAAAGCGGCAAAGTGAAATTCACCTTGCCGCTTTGTGATTCCGTTGCGATTCGAAAGCAAGACCCACGCCTTAGAAGGGCGTTGCTCTATCCAGCTGAGCTACGGAACCATTCTTGTTTTGTAGTCGCTTATCGATTACGGGTGCAAAGGTACGTATTATTTTTTAATCTGCAAGCGTTGGCCTGATTTTTTTCGTAAAAATGGCGTTTTTTTTGTTCGGAAGGGTTTCTGGAGCGGTTTTTAGAAGATATATCCTTATATTAGCATCACTTTTGATGACATAAACAGAATTAATATGAGAGAAAACATGAAGAGAGTATTGTTTGCTTTATGCAGTTTGTTATTGATGGCGCTTGCTGTCTCGGCACAAGAACCGTGTCCCGAAGTTATTCCTGCCTTACAGCAATGGAAAGGCGGACGTGGAAAAATCGTTTTGCCCGCTCAGGGTCGTATTGTTGTAAGTCCTGCCGATGAGGCTCGGCTTTCGTATGCAGCACGGATATTGGCCGATGACTTGAAGGACATGATGGGATGGAACTACACGGTAGCTGTAGGAAAACCTAAAAGAAACGATATTGTCTTTTCTCTTTCCAAGCCCGACGAGCAGTTGGGCGATGAGGGTTACACCATGAGCATAGGTAATACTGTAAGCATTGCGGCTCCAACTGCCAAGGGGGTGTTCTGGGGTACTCGCAGCTTGCTGCAGATTCTATATAACAAGAAGGGCGAATTGCCGAAAGGTGAGGTGCGCGACTTCCCTTCGTTCCCTAACCGCGGATTCATGCTCGATGTGGCCCGTAAGTTCTTTACGATGGACTATCTGAAACAATACGTGAAAATACTTTCGTTCTATAAGATGAATGAGTTTCAGATTCACCTTAACGATAACGGATTCCCTCAGTTCTTTAATAACGACTGGAACAGCACTTACGCTGCTTTCCGCTTAGAGAGCGACCGTTTCCCCGGACTTACGGCTAAAGACGGCTCTTACACTAAGAAAGAGTTTACCGAACTTCAGCGTATGGGTATGGAGTATGGCGTTAATGTGATTCCGGAGATTGACGTTCCTGCGCATTCGCTCGCTTTCGTGCATTATAAGCCCGAGATAGGAAGTAGGGAGTACGGCATGGACCATCTTGATATTCATGAGGAAGAGACTTATACCTTCCTTGATGCCCTGTTCGATGAGTACATCACCGGCGAGAATCCAGTGTTTGTGGGTCCCGACGTGCATATCGGTACCGATGAATATAACAAGAAAGAAGCCGAGCAATACCGCTACTTTACCGACCGCTATCTTAAATACATAGAAAGTCGTGGTAAGACTCCTCGCATGTGGGGCGGTTTGAAATGGCTTCCCGGCAAGACTCCTGTAAAGGCCAAGGGTGTTACGGTCAATGCATGGTCGTACGACTGGGTTGACCCAGAGGTATCGTTGAAAGACGGATATAAACTGATAAATACCTGCGATACCTATTTATATATAGTTCCTGGAGCCGGATATTATCGTGAGTTCCTCGATGCCAAATGGATTTACGAGACTTGGACCCCGTGGCTTATGAATAGAAAGCAAACACTTCCAGATGGTACTCTGGGTGTGCTGGGCGGTATGTTTGCCGTGTGGAACGATAAGTGCGGCAACGGCATCTCAGAGCAGGATGTGCATTTGCGTTCTTTCCCTGCCGTACAGGTGTTGGGCGAGAAATTGTGGCGTGGAGTGAATAAGGCTGTGCCTTTCTCTGACTTTGAAGCTTTGTGCCAGCAGATGCCCGAAGCTCCGGGAGTCAACTTGTTGGCACGCGTGCCTCATGGTACTACTCGTCTTACTGCCGAAGGAGAAGTGAAGTCGCTCTGCGGTACAGATACCATTCGTACTTCGTTGCCCGAGGTGGGATATCCTTATACAGTATCGTTTAGAGTTTGCCCCGATAAGGATACTAACGTAAGCGGAGTATTGTTCAGCGGACCACATTCTAAGGTTTATGTCAACTGGGAGAATACGGGTCATATAGCTTTCAGCAGAGATGGCTATGTGTTTGAGTTCGATTCTTTCCGTCTGCCGGTAGAGAAGTGGACTGACATCCGCATTGAGGGCGATTACAAGGGAACGTCTTTGTACGTAGACGGACAGTTGGTTCAGCGCCTTGAAGGACGTTATAAGAAAGTATACAATGCGCAGCATAAGCGCATGGATTATATGAGCTATCAAGAAACACTTATCTTCCCGTTGCAGCATATAGGAGATACGCTGAACGGCTTTAAAGGAAAGATAGCCGATGTTTTAGTAATTAGAAAATGAAAGATTTGTTTATACACAAAGTAGCTGGTTTTATAGACGAGAACAGATTATTCGATTTTTCCCGTTGTATTGTTGTGGCGTTGAGCGGTGGTGCCGATTCTGTGGCACTGCTGCGCGTGTTGCTTCAGTGCAGTTATCAGTGCGTGGCGGCTCATTGCAATTTCCATTTGCGTGGCGATGAGTCGATGCGCGATGAGGAGTTCGTTCGTGCGCTATGCCGTGAACAGCAAGTGCCGCTTGAGGTGGTGCATTTCGATACTGCCGATTATGCTCGTCAGAATAAGGTGTCGATAGAGATGGCGGCACGCGAGCTTCGCTATCGGTGGTTCGATGAAATTCGTGCTAAGCATGACGCTCAATCAATTGCCGTAGCCCATCATCGTGACGATAGTGTAGAGACATTCCTGCTCAACTTGGTGCGTGGTACCGGCATTAACGGACTTACCGGTATTTCTGTGGTCAATGGTAATGTGGTGCGTCCCTTGCTTTGCGTAAGCAGAGAAGAAATACTGCAATATTTGGAGAAACTGCATCAGCCGTATGTTACTGATAGTACCAATTTGGTTGACGACTATACGCGTAACAAGATTCGTCTTAATATCCTTCCGGCGTTGGCCGAAATAAACCCTTCGGTTTCTGATAGCATAGCCGAAACGGCTCGTCGCCTGATGGATGTGCATGCCGTATATAGTCGTGCCATGTTTGATTCCTGCCGTAGGGTTACGTTGGCCGATGGAAGTATCTCTGTTCCGTTGTTGCTCAGTGAGGTAGCGCCTCAGGCAGTGCTCTTCGAGTTGCTCCGTCAGTATGGAGTAAACGCTTCGCAGCTTCACGATATTCTTCGCAGCATGGAGAAAGGAGAGTCGGGCAGACGCTTTTATACCTCGGTTTACGAGCTTCTGCTTGATAGGGATGTATTGCTGATACGCAGTAGCGAGCGCGAAGAGAAACCACTCGTCTTGGTGCAGGAGGTGATTACCGTAGACGATGATTTCTGTGTACCTCGCGATAAAGGCATAGCGTGCCTTGATGCTGATAGCCTTCCGCAGGGAGAGGTAACGATGCGTGTATGGCGTAGCGGCGACCGCTTCGTGCCCTTCGGTATGAAAGGGTTTAAAAAGGTAAGAGACTATCTGCGCGACCGTAAGCAGTCGCTTTTTGAGAAAGAGAGTCAGCGTGTGGTATGCGTGGGCGATGAGATAGTATGGTTGGTAGGCGAGCGCACCGACAATCGTTTCCGTGTAACGTCAAACACGCGTAGAGTGCTCAAATTGTCAGTGCAAATACCCAATTGTGGTGATTGATGATGTTGAAATTAATTTGTTACTTTGCAACCGATAAAAAATATGAATTCCTTTAGAATATATAATATGTGTAATCCAAGAATGTTTAAGCCTACCGATAAGATGAGCGATCTAATCTGTAAGAACTATGCGTTGCTGCAGGTGTTGAGTCGTTTCGGGGTGTCTTTGGGCTTTGGCGATAAGACTGTAGACGAGGTGTGCCGCATGAATGGGGTAGACTGCTCTACGTTTCTTGCCATAGTCAATTTCCTTACAGAAGACCATAATAGGGTAGAAGATCATCTGAAAGACATTTCAGTAACTGCGCTGATGGATTATTTGCAGAGCGCCCACACATACTTCCTCGATTTTCAGTTGCCCGCCATACGCAAGAAACTCATCAAGTCGCTCGATTTCAGTACAAAGAACGAAGTAGCCTTCTTGATACTTCAGTTCTTCGACGATTACGTAGGCGAGGTACGTAACCACATGGAATACGAGAATAAGAAAGTGTTCGCTTATGTTAGGGCATTGCTCGCTGGAGAGCACACTACAGAATACAATATCGGCGTTTTTGCTCGTCATCACGACCAGGTTAACGCCAAGCTGACCGAATTGAAGAATATTATCATTAAATATTATCCGGCCAACGGCGACAACCGACTGCTTAACGCTACGTTGTTCGATATTTTTAGCTGTGAAGAAGATTTGGCATCGCACAACCGGGTAGAAGATTACTTGTTTGTCCCTGCTATTATGGAACTTGAAAAGAGGGATAACAACAATGAAGTTTCAAGATAAGATTTTAATAGCTGTGGCCGAGTCGTCGGTCATAGTGCGTAGCGGGCTGGTGTCTGTGCTAAAGCGCTTGCCCGATATGGAGGTAGAGGTTGTTGAGGTAACTTCTAAAGACGGCATCCGTCACTGCATGGAGATGCATACTCCGCAGATATTGATTGTGAATCCGCAGCTGGAGGGATGGTTCGATGTAGATGCATTTCGCCAATGCTATAAGCAGGACGTAAAGTTGGTTTCGCTGCTTTGCTCTATGGTAGACAGCAGTCAGCTAAAGGGTTACGATGAACGTGTCACGCTGTTCGATGACATGGCATCGCTCGAAAAGAAGATTACCGAATTGCTAAATATAGCCGATGAAGAGGAGCCCGACCAAGACGCCCTCAGTCAGCGCGAAAAAGAGATAGTGGGCTGCATTGTCCGCGGCATGACCAATAAAGAGATAGCCGAGAAACTGTTTATCTCTGTGCATACCGTAATGACCCACCGTAAGAATATAACGCGCAAGCTACAGATACACTCGGCTGCCGGCTTGACTATCTATGCCATAGTAAATAAGTTGGTAGAGCTGAGCGAGGTAAAGGTTCAAGAGTAACCTAAGTCAAATACCGGAATTTGGGTATTGCGGAGGTGAACTAAACCACCTACCTTTGCAGTGTTAGTCATATTGAAATTACGTAAACCACAAAAGTAAAAGTTAGTTATTAGTTGGCACACCCTACGAAGTGATTCGTGGGGTGTACGCGCATATATACGGTTTATTCGTCATCGTGTCACCACCTCATAATCAGCTTCAAAGTAAAGCGTCGTTACATCATAGAATAGCACACCTAACGTTCCTCTGTTAAATCCGTAAAAAAGTAAAGACTGGTGAGTACAATTTAAGAGTTCGCTTGTATTGTTTATGTAAGTACCCTAACAACGCTATTAAGACATGGGAAAAGACAACAGAACGATATAATCAAATAGACTAACATATCAGTATTATGAGAAAAACAAATCTTTTAATCGGACTACTATTCCTATCTACCTCCCTATGGGGACAAGACCCTTGGAAAATCACTGTTTCAGATGTCCGGACAGACAATTACTACGGAGTGACTGTCGGCAACGGCATGCTTGGCATCGTGTCGTCGCCAGAACCGCTACGCACAAACAACGTGGTGCTGGCAGGAAGCTACGACAAATACGGGCGTGGACGTGTAAGCAACTTCCTTAACGGCTTCAACATGCTTAACGGCTCTATATCAATAGACGGCAATCGTATAAACCGCAACAACATTTCCGGCTTCACACAGACCCTGGACATGAAGAAGGCGACATTCACCTCACACTTCACATACGCCGACAAGGCAGACATTACCTGTTCATATCTCGCACTGAGACAGTTGCCTTATTGCGCCATGATGGTAGTAGAAGTAGAGCCAAAGGCAGACATCACTATTGCTGCCGTCAACACTCAAGAAACGCCTGACGCCTTTCGAGACGGTCGGATGTTCTACAACGAGATAAACCGCAGACATGCAGCCATAAAACTGCTGACCACACAAGCCAAAAGTCCGACAGGACGACTCACCGTATGTGCCTCATCGGCTTTCATGTTCCCAGAGAAAGCTGGCGAAGAGCCACGCGTCATACACGCAACACACAACAGTAATAGCCACCAGACAAGCTTCTCGCGCAAGCTGCGAAAGGGGGAAACATATCGTTTCTGCATAGTAGGCTCAACACTGACATCAGCCCATCACCCCGATCCGATGAACGAAACAGAGCGCCTCACAGTCTTCGCCTGTCTTGAAGGCTACGACCGCCTTATGGCGCGCCACCTGTCTTTATGGGACGACCTGTGGAGCAGCGACATTATAATAGACGGCGACGCACAGGCACAACAAGACATCCACAACATGATATACCACCTTTACTCCTTTGTACGCGAAGGATCCGAACTCTCCATCTCGCCGATGGGCCTGTCCGGCTTAGGCTACAACGGGCATGTCTTCTGGGACGCTGACACATGGATATTCCCAGCCCTGCTGATGTTAAAGCCACAATTAGCAAAATCGATGATAGAGTACAGGTACAACCGCTTACAGGCAGCCAAAGAGAACGCGTTCGAACATGGTTTCTCAGGAGCCATGTTCCCCTGGGAAAGTGCAGATAGCGGCTTTGAAGAAACACCTGTATGGGCACTTACCGGAACCTTTGAACACCACATCACCGGATGTGTTGCCATGGCGGCATGGAACTATTACCGCGTCACACAAGACAAAACATGGCTGAGAGAGAAAGGCTATCCCATCTTGAAGGCTACCGCCGACTTCTGGCTCAGCAGGGTAGAGAAAGATGCAGATGGCAGCACTTGCCACATACGCAACGTGGTGGCTGCCGACGAATGGGCAGAAAACGTAGACGACAATGCCTTTACAAACGGAGTGGCGAAACAGAATCTTGCAGCAGCCTCACAAGCCGCAGCACTGTTGGGAGAACCCGTAACGTCGGCATGGGACGAGATAGCGGAGAAAATTGTCGTGCTTTCATTTCCTGACGGCGTGACACGCGAACACTCACAATACGACGGAGCCAACATAAAACAGGCAGATGTAAATCTTCTCGCCTATCCGTTGGGACTCATCACAGACCCACACCAGATAGAGAAAGACCTGGCTTATTACGAGACAAAAGTGCCGGAAAAGAACACACCAGCCATGACACAAGCCATCTTCTCCCTCTTGTACTCACGTCTTGGAAATGCCGACAAAGCCGCACACTTCTTCAAAGACGCCTACATACTTAACCTCAACCCACCGTTCAGAGTGATAGCAGAGACAAAAGGAGGCACAAACCCCTACTTCATAACTGGCGCAGGAGGCGTCTTGCAGGCCGTGATGATGGGCTTCGGCGGACTTGCCATCACAGACGGCGGCATAACTCAAGAAAAGCAAGGCGTGCTGCCTCCGCACTGGAAAGCCCTTACTCTGAAAGGTATTGGACCAAAAGCAATGGTATACTCGCGTAAGAGGTAGGCTGAATGTGCTGACGCAACTTCGTCATGGCACGATGTATAAGATTTCTCGTTGATTGATAGTTCATGTCCAACAGTACAGAAAGCTCATTCAACGGGATTTCTTGTATATAATGTAGATATATAGCCTCGCGCTGCCGGTCTGTAAGTTCGTCCAAAGCCTTTAACAGTTGTTGCCTCGTCTCTTCTTCCTCACAACATCCGCAAGACGAGTCTTCTTCATAAAGTCTTTGCGAGAGCAGGTCTATCTTGAAACGCACGCCGTCTCCATCTTCCAAAGAGAGCGTGACATGAGTATGTAGCAGGTTTAGCAAAGTGTGTTTAAGGGTCACAAAAAGATATCCTTTTATCATTACATTTTCACGCAACGACAGCCTGTTTTTATACAACTTTACAAAAACATCCTGGATGGCGTCTTTTACCAATTCGGCATCAGACGTCATTTTGCATCCATAGGCATACATGGCATCGGCATACTCTTCAAACAAGCAGGCGAACGCTTCCTTGTCTGAAGACAAAAAAGCTTGCCACAGTTCCTGGTTCGATTGAAACGTCCTTTTACTCCTTACACTCATAAAAGACAAGAATTATATACCTCTTAAAGCACAAGTTTCGCACATCGCAGACGTGCGAAGCCACAATTACAATATACAAAGTTATACCCCAGTTCGGGATAAGATTTTGTTCATAAAAAGTTGGTAGTCTCATAAATATTTTGTACCTTTATAGGTGAAAAACAATTAGTTACAAGAATATTTAATATGACTACCGATTACAAAGTTACAGAATTATTTTGTATTATAGACGAGTTTTGCAAACATTTTGATGCAGAAAATGCAGGAAATTTGCTGGAAGACAATAGCGGAGTGAAGCGTAGACGGCGTGCAGCATCGTTGTCCGACAGTGAAATCATGACCATTCTGTTGTATTTTCATTTTGGTACATTCCGCAATTTCAAGCACTACTACCTGTTCTTCATTAAGGGTACGATGAAGTCTTATTTTCCGAAAGCCGTGTCGTACAACCGCTTTGTGGAGTTGGAAAGCCGCGTGTTCTTCCAGCTCATGTTCTTCCTTAATCTGGGAGCTTTCGGAAGATGTACCGGCATAACATTCGTTGATTCCACGATGATACCCGTATGCCATAATCTCAGGAGATATGCCAATAAGGTATTCAAGGGAATTGCCACTGACGGAAAAGGAACTATGGGTTGGTGCCATGGCTTTAAGCTCCACCTTGCGTGCAATGACAGAGGCGAGATAATAGCGTTTGTACTTACTGGTGCAAATGTCAGCGACAAGGACCCGAATGTGTTCAAGGTTCTTGCTAAACGTTTGTATGGCAAGCTGTTCGCTGACAAAGGCTATATTTCGCAAAAGCTGTTTGACTTCCTCTTTGAGGATGGAATACAGCTGGTGACAGGGTTGCGCGTAAACATGAAAAACAAGCTGATGCCATTCTATGACAGAATGATGCTGCGCAAGAGATACATTATCGAAACCATTAACGACATGCTGAAGAATACGGCACAGATTGTACATTCACGCCATAGATCTGTAAGCAACTTTATCATGAACCTTATTTCTGCCTTGGGAGCATATTGTTTCTTTGATAACAAGCCAAAGGCATTGCAAGGATACTGCATCGAAGACACGAAGCAACTTACATTGTTCTAAGGACAGAATAATCTCTTTCGATTCTTTATATATAGCCCATGTCTGATGGCATGGGAAGAGGATTCATGTATCTGTCTTAACATGCAACTAATCGCTATTTTATCCCGAATTGGGGTAAGTTTTACTCTTTTCCTTTTATATCCTCCAGTTTGAAGCAAGCAAACACCAGTTTGTCCTCATCAAATTCGGGATTGGCCAAGTTGTTTTCGGAGATATAAAGACCGTCACGGCCTACAAAACTCATCTTGTAGAAATACTTGTTCCCCATTTTCTATACAAAGGTAAGCTCCGAAAAACTATTCGCCGGAAGAAATATTGAATCTTCCCGAACAGATAGCTGCTAAAATGGATATACACATCGTGGTTTGCATCGATGAGTTCCAACAGATAGGAGAATGGGCGGATTCGCTCACCATCCAGAAAAGGATGCGCTCCGTTTGGCAGCATCAGCAGCACACTTCCTATTGTTTGTTCGGAAGCAAGAAGCACTTGTTGGCGAATCTTTTCCAAAACCGGAGGATGCCTTTCTATCATTTCGGCGATACCATTTTTCTGAAACCTATATCTACAAACGATTGGATTCCTTTCATCTGCGGGAAGTTTGCTGAAAAGGGAAAGAAGATAAGCGAAGAATTGGTCTGCAAAATCTGTACAACCGTAGCCAGTCATTCTTCGTACGTGCAGCAGTTGGCTTGGAACATTATGGTCAATACGGAAACCGAAGTGACCGATGAAATCTTCCAACAGTCCATATCCGAATTGTTGGCCCAATGTTCACCGCTTTTCATCCAGCAAATCCAAGGATTGACGACCTATCAGATGAATCTTATCCGTTGTCTTTGTCAAGGTGTCCGTAAGGATTTCACTTCGAAAGACGTTCTTGAAACTTATCAGTTGGGAAGCAAATCCAACATCAGCCGATTGAAGAAGACATTGGTTGAAAAGGAAATAATAGAGGAGGAGGGTGATACCATTACATTAGCTGACCCTATTTTTGTGCTTTGGTTTAAACGGGAATATATGTAAGCACGTGGTGGCGGAGAAAGGACTCTTGTATAATTTAGGAGGTTTTCCAGAGAAAAAGGAGAAATTCTTGGAATGCAAAACGCTCCCGAAATGTACTTTTCCATTTGGGGAGCGTTCTTATAGGAGCATCGATGCTATTGGAGTTACTTATCCGTTTTGTAATTCAAATTTAAGATGTAATGTTCTCTCAATGCTTGTTTGATTTCGGTGATTCCGCTCATAGGAGTGTCTTTGCCGGCTTTGAGCTGAACATGAATATACGGTTCGCTTTTATCAATCGGAAGTTTTTTCAAAGCGTCCTTTAATTGATTGATGTGCTTGATGTCTTTGATTGTTGCTAATACGCTTCCGTCCTTGCTATTGAGAAGGGTTATTTCAATTCCTTCAAAAGAGTTGGTAGAAGCTTCTTGAAAAATAATTTCAGCTTTCGCATCTTGTTGGTTTACTACTGGAGGAATTTCCTCTGACTTGTTTTTCACTTCGGGTTGCGCAAACACAAGCATGGCACCCATTACTAC
>ERZ808027.64-NODE-64-length-11128-cov-2.080536_pt1 | contig 11128 bp, 8 predicted proteins | sample MGYA00380183_ERZ808027 | MGnify/ENA primary metagenome ERZ808027 (study PRJEB31490, sample SAMN06133374) | cow dung metagenome | isolation source: H7 | host: cow | place: China: Chengdu | collected 2015-05 ...
GGTAATCGTTGACCTCTATCCGTTTGAAGCAACCGTAGCTAGCGGTGCTGAAGAACAAGCTATCATCGAAAAGATTGATATAGGTGGCATCTCATTGATCCGTGCTGCTGCGAAGAACTTCAAGGATGTAGTTATCATCGCTAGCAAGGCTCAGTACAAGCCATTCCGTGACATGTTGATGGAACACGGTGCAGAAACTTCATTGGCAGAACGTAAGTGGTTCGCTAAGGAAGCGTTCGCTGTTTCTTCACACTACGATTCGGCTATCTTCAACTACTTCGATGGTGAAGAAGGTTCGGCATTCCGCGTGGCAATGGAAGATGGCAAGCAGCTCCGTTACGGTGAAAATCCTCACCAAAAGGGTTTCTTCTATGGTAATCTCGATGCTATGTTCGACCAAATCCATGGTAAGGAAATCTCTTACAACAACTTGCTCGATATCAATGCGGCTGTAGACTTGATCGATGAATTCGATGAAATCACTTTCGCTATCTTGAAGCATAACAATGCTTGTGGTTTGGCTTCTCGTCCTACATTGCTCGAAGCATGGAAGGATGCATTGGCTGGTGACCCTGTATCTGCATTCGGTGGTGTGTTGATTACAAATGCTGTAGTTGATAAAGCAACAGCAGAAGAAATTAATAATTTGTTCTTCGAAGTGATTATTGCACCGGATTATGACGTAGATGCTCTTCAGGTTCTTGGATCTAAGAAGAATAGAATTATTTTGGTGCGCAAGGAAGTGAAGATGCCTAAATTACAATATCGTTCAGCTTTGAATGGTGTGTTAGTGCAAGATAAGGACTTGAACACTGAAACTGCTGCTGATTTGAAGACAGTTACAGATAAGGCTCCAACTGCTCAGGAAGTGGAAGATATGTTGTTCGCTAACAAGATTGTAAAGAACAGTAAGAGTAATGCCATTGTATTGGCTCGTGGCAAGCAGTTGATTGCTAGCGGTGTAGGTCAGACAAGCCGTGTAGATGCCTTGAAGCAGGCTATCGAAAAGGCTAAGTCATTCAACTTCGACTTGAATGGTGCTGTGATGGCAAGTGATGCATTCTTCCCATTCCCTGACTGTGTGGAAATCGCAGACAAGGAAGGTATCAAGGCAGTTATCCAGCCGGGTGGCTCTGTTCGTGACGATTTGACTTTCCAATATTGCAACGAACACGGCGTAGCCATGGTGACAACTGGTATCCGTCACTTCAAGCATTAATATAAATAGGTATAGATAGGTAAAATGGGATTGTTTTCTTTTACACAAGAAATTGCGATGGACCTTGGCACTGCCAATACCATCATTCTAAATAACGGAAACATCGTGGTGGATGAGCCTTCGGTGGTTGCTCTTGACCGACGTACGGACAAGATGATTGCTGTGGGTGAACGTGCCAAGATGATGTACGAAAAGGAAAATCCGAACATTCGCACCGTCCGCCCTTTGCGTGACGGTGTGATTGCCGACTTTAATGCCTGCGAACAGATGATGCGTGGGTTGATCAAGAAGGTGAATGTGGGTAACCGTTTCTTTACACCGTCCTTGCGTATGGTTATCGGTGTTCCTTCGGGTAGTACTGAAGTGGAACTCCGTGCGGTACGTGACAGTGCGGAACATGCAGGCGGCCGTGATGTTTATTTGATTTTTGAACCGATGGCGGCTGCTATCGGTATCGGTATCGATGTAGAAGCGCCGGAAGGTAACATGATTGTTGATATAGGTGGTGGTTCTACCGAAATTGCTGTCATTTCGTTGGGCGGTATCGTGTCGAATAACTCTATCCGTATCGCAGGTGATGACTTGACTGCTGATATTCAGGAGTATATGTCTCGCCAGCACAATGTGAAGGTGAGTGAACGTATGGCTGAGCGTATCAAGATTGCAGTAGGTGCAGCGTTGACTGACTTGGGCGATGATGCTCCGGAAGATTACATCGTTCGTGGTCCGAACCGTATTACGGCCCTTCCAATGGAAGTACCGGTGAACTATCAGGAAATCGCTCATTGCTTGGAAAAGAGCATTGCCAAGATTGAAACAGCTATCTTGAGTGCTTTGGAAAATACACCGCCTGAATTGTATGCAGATATCGTGGTGAATGGTATCTATTTGGCAGGTGGTGGTGCTTTGCTTCGTGGTTTGGACAAGCGTTTGACCGACAAGATCAATATTCCGTTCCACATTGCAGAAGATCCATTGCTTAGTGTGGCAAAGGGTACGGGCATTGCTTTGAAGAATGTAGACCGTTTCTCATTCTTGATGAGATAATGATAGAATTATAAATCTATACATGTTGTCATTCAGACGACTAAAGGGAGGAAGAATCTCGAAAACATAAGCGTGTATGTTTTTGAGATTCTTCGCTTCGCTCTGAATGACATGATTATTGTTATTAAAAACGACAACTAGCATCTGAAGTTTATGAGAAATCTGCTGAATTTCTTTTTGAAATACAACTATTGGTTCCTTTTCATCTTGTTGGAGGTGATAAGTTTTGCTCTGTTGTTTCGTTTCAACAATTATCAGGGAAGCGCTTTCTTTACTTCTTCCAATCAGGTGGCCGGTATGGCTTATGAGGTAGCCAATAATGTGACGGGTTATTTCCATTTGAAGTCCATTAATGATGATTTGGTACAGAAAAATGTAGAACTTGAGCTGCAGATGGAACGTCTTCGTTCTGCATTGATGGAACTCACGTCCGATAGTACAGGGTTGGAACGAATGAAGTCGGATGCTTTGAAAGGATATGATATTTATCGGGCTAATGTAATCAACAATAGCTTGACCCATGTGGACAATTACATCACCCTTGATAAAGGGGAAAATGATGGTATCCGTAGTGAGATGGGTGTGATTAATGGAAGTGGGGTAGTAGGTATTGTTTATCATACTTCGGCCAACTATTCGGTGGTTATCCCTATTCTGAACTCCAAGAGTAGTATCAGTTGCAAGATTAAACGAAGTGATTATTTCGGATTCTTGAAATGGGATGGCGGTTCTTCTGAATATGCGACAGTAAAGGATATGCCCCGACATTCTTTGTTTTCATTAGGAGATACCATTGTGACTAGTGGACATAGTGCAGTCTTCCCGGGTGGTATTCCTATCGGAACAGTAGAGGATATGTCGGACAGTCATGATGGTTTGTCGTATTTGTTGAAAGTGAAGTTGTTTACTGATTTCGGCCGGTTGAATGATGTTCGTGTGATAGCTCAGAAAGGTCAGGAGGAGCAACTGGAATTGGAGCAAAAGGTAAAAGGAGGTAGAAAATGATAAAAATACTTCATCGGATAGAGTGGTTTGTAGGATTGGTGCTGTTGCAGGTACTTGTTCTGAACCATATGCATATCGGTGGATATGCTACTCCTTTTTTCTATATTTACTTTATCTTGAAGTTCAATTCAAGAGTAGGGCGCAATGAATTGATGTTATGGTCATTTGCTCTAGGATTATCTGTTGATGTATTTGGTAATACTCCAGGTATGAATGCGGCAGTGGCTACTTGCTTGGCATTTTTCCGCGGGTCGTTGATGCGTTTGGTGACTTTGCGTGATATGGAAGAAGGTTTTCGTCCGGGAATAAAGAGTTTGGGATTCTCTTCATTCTTCCGCTATTCTTTATTGACATGTACATTGTCTTGTACTTTGATTTGGATGATCGACACTTTTTCTTTCGTGAACTTATGGGTGTTGTTCTTTAAGATTTTGACTAGCATATTGTCTACATTGCTCTGTATACTTTGTGCTGAATCTTTAGGGAGGAAAAAAGGGTGAAAAGAGATTATAATCTGGAAAAACGTAAATATGTATTGGGTGGATCGGTAGTCATTGTTGTACTGATTTACCTCTTTCGTCTTTTTACCCTCCAGATTATGAGTGAGGATTATAAGAAGAATGCGGATAGCAATGCATTTCTGAATAAGACTCAGTATCCTAGCCGTGGTGTGATGTACGACCGGAATGGGAAATTGTTGGTATATAATCAGCCAGCATACGATGTAACCATGGTAATGAAGGAAATCGTGGATTTGGATACATTGGATTTGTGCCGGACTTTGGGGATTGACAAAGACTACTTTGACCGCCGAATCCGTGAGTTGAAGGACAAACGATCCAATCCGGGATATTCTCCTTATACGCATCAAGTATTCATGACTCAGTTGTCGGCTGAGGAATGTGGTGTGTTTCAAGAAAAACTGTTCAAGTTCCCAGGCTTTTATATTCAGCGACGTACTATCCGCCAATATAATTACAATTCTGCAGCCCATGTGTTGGGTGACATTGCGGAGGTTTCCAAAAAGGACATCGAACAGGATGATTATTATGTGCGAGGAGACTTTATCGGGAAGCAAGGGATAGAGCGTGCGTATGAAAAACAACTTCGTGGTGAAAAAGGAGTTGAAATTTTGCTGCGTGATGCAAGAGGCCGTATCCAAGGACGATATATGGATGGTGCCTTGGACAAGACTCCGGTAGCAGGAAAGAACCTTACTTTAGGTATTGATATAGAACTTCAACAATTGGCGGAACGGTTGTTGGAAGGTAAAATTGGTAGTGTGGTGGCTATTGAACCTTCTACTGGTGAGATCCTATGTATGGCTTCTGCTCCCACTTTTGATCCTCGATTGATGGTGGGTAGACAACGTGGAAAAAACCATTTTGAGTTGGCGCGTGATTCATGGAAGCCTTTGTTGAATCGTGCAATTATGGGACAGTTCCCTCCGGGTTCTACATTTAAGACTACGCAAGGCTTAACCTTCTTGGAAGAAGGAATCATTACTGCCGATACTCCCTATCCTTGTTATGGCGGCTTTATCCATTCTGGACTTCGAGTGGGTTGTCATGCACATCCGTCACCTCTACCATTGATACCTGCAGTTGCAACATCATGTAATGCTTATTTCTGCTGGGGGCTTTATCACATGATTGGTGCACGAAAAAAATATGGCTCCGTACAAAATGCCATGGCTACTTGGCGTGATTATATGGTTTCTATGGGATTCGGTTATCCGTTGGGAATCGATTTGCCGGGTGAAAAGCGTGGTATGATACCGAATGACAAATATTACGACAAGAATTACAATGGGTCTTGGAATGGCTTGACAATCATATCTATCGCTATCGGGCAGGGTGAAGTAACGGCAACTCCTTTGCAGATAGCCAATTTGGGAGCCACTATAGCCAATCGAGGCTATTTTATTACACCGCATGTCGTAAAGGAAGTAGAAGATGAAGCGTTGGATTCTCTGTATACATCCAAACGATATACGAAAGTACGGGAAGAACACTATGAAACCATAGTACAAGGGATGCGTGCTGCTGTGACAGGCGGTACTTGTAGGGCCGCCAATTTGCCGGGATTGGATGTTTGTGGTAAAACGGGTACAGCTCAGAATAGAGGTAAGGACCATTCTGCCTTTATGGGATTTGCCCCAATGAATAATCCGAAAATAGCCGTAGCGGTATATGTGGAAAACGGTGGTTGGGGTGCCACTTATGGGGTGCCTATCGGTGCTTTGATTATGGAAAAATACTTGAATGGCGAACTATCAGCACAAAGTGAGTTGAAGGCTCAGGATATACAAATGAGAAGAATTGATTATGGCATACACGAACGATAACATGTTTAAGTCTGTGGATTGGATAACCATTGTTATTTATTTGGCATTGGTTGTCTTGGGGTGGTTCAGCATTTGCGGGGCCTGCTATGACTATGGAAACATGGATCTATTCAGCTTTGATACCAATTCTGGTAAACAGCTGGTTTGGATTGGAGGTGCATTGGGATTAGGTTTTGTTATTCTGATGCTGGAGGATGCCATTTATGACTGGTTTGCCTATATCTTTTATGCGCTAATGATGTTGTTGCTGTTTGTGACTCCATTTTTAGCGGAAGATATTAAGGGTTCCTATTCTTGGTTGAAGTTGGGACCAGTAAGTTTGCAGCCGGCAGAATTCGCTAAATTTGCTACAGCTTTAGCCTTGGCTAAATTCATTAGTGTCAACAGCTTTTCGATGAATAAGCTAAGATCTTCTATTCCAGTATTTTTCTTGATCCTTTTGCCGATGGTGTTGATTGTCATGCAAAGGGAAACTGGTTCGGCATTGGTTTATTCTGCTTTCTTCCTGATGCTTTATAGAGAAGGAATGCCAGGCTCCATTTTGTTTACGGGGATTAGTGCCGTGGTATATTTTGTCGTGGGTATTCGTTTTGGACAAGAATGGATGCCGGATGAATGTACGCCTTTAGGGGAATTTGCTGTTCTTACTTTGATTACGTTCTTATGCGCATCGTTAGTATATACTTACTGTGAGAAAAAAGGAGTTGTCAGAAACATTCTGTTATATGGGGGAGGAAGCATTGTGTTGGCATTGCTTTTCTCGTTGTTTGTTATTCCGTTTAATCTGATTTATTTTTTGTACCTAGAACTAGGTTGTTTGCTGGTCTATTTGTTATACCTGTCTCTGCATGAGAGAATCATGAACTATTTCTATATTGCGTTGTTTGCTATTGGATCGGTTGTATTCCTTTATTCTGCAGATTATGTTTTTGAGGAAGTATTGCAGCCTCACCAACGTATTCGAATCGAAGTTTTGTTGGGTATGGAGGAGGACTTGGCCGGTGCCGGTTATAATGTAAACCAAAGTAAAATTGCTATTGGTTCGGGAGGTTTGTTGGGCAAAGGCTTTTTAAATGGCACCCAAACAAAATTGAAATATGTACCGGAGCAGGATACGGATTTTATTTTCTGTACGGTCGGCGAAGAACAAGGATTTTTAGGGGCAGCGATTGTGCTTTGTCTCTTTATGCTACTGATATTACGCTTAATAGCCCTTTCAGAACGGCAACATTCCCGTTTTGTACGTGTCTATGGATATTGTGTGTTAAGCATATTCTTTTTCCACTTGTTCATTAATGTGGGCATGGTGTTGGGGCTTACTCCTGTAATTGGTATTCCTCTTCCTCTATTCAGTTATGGAGGCTCTTCATTATGGGGATTTACCATTTTGTTGTTTGTCTTTCTTCGAATGGATGCCGGCCGAAGTACGCGTTAAGGATGTCTTTTGATTTGTAACCCTATATCTTGGATATCAGACAAAATACTGTCTTTCATGATATGTATAATGCGGAATTCAGAAATGGAATCTTTCGCAAATTTGTTTGAATCCCATGAAGAAGATAATTGTCGGGTGTTTCCAATGCCTTTTCCTTTCCAGTTCCCGATAGAATCGGCTAAATATAAAAAAAGAGCCACTTTATCAAACTACTTTCCGACGGTGGCATTGACCGGCGGTAGCCTCTATTCCCCAGCCGAGGGTACATTAGGTATGGAAGGCGGTTTGTTGCCTGTCGTGGGAATGGATGGATTGCCTACGGGAGCAGGTGCTTTTTTCCCAGGAATCGATATTAATTATCGTGTTGATTGGGTTTATAGTGCAGGGGTACAATTCAAACAACCTATCTTTATGGGAGGAAAGATTATAGCGGGTCATAAGATGGGTAAGTTAGGCGAGTCAATAGCTCTTCAAAGCCACAGACTGACGGAGTCTGAGGTAATTTTCGAGACAGCACAAGCCTATGCAAATGTAGTGCGAGCATCAGAGATGTGTAAGGTTGCTACGGCCTATAATGGATTGCTTGTTGAGTTGAAACGTACAGTTGATAAGGCTTTTGAGCGAGGAATTAAATCGCATAATGATGTGTTAAAAGTAGAGGTCAAGTTAAACGAGAGTGAACTTAATCTACGACGAGCGGAGAATGCATTACGTCTTGCAACGATGAATTTATGTCATTACATTGGATATACATTAACTACACAAATAGAGGTTGACAATAACATATTTATCCCACACTACAACAATGCGAATGCGGATATATCTCTACGCCCTGAAGTGCAACTTCTTTCGCAAAAGAGCGAGTTTATGCGTCAAAAGGTAAATATGGCAAAGGGAGAAATATTGCCAGAGATAGGGCTTATTGGGCAGTATGGCTATATAAATGGGGCGCAACTTAATGGCAGTAAATTGTTTAATGATTGGAACTTTGCCGTGGGGGTACAACTCTCTATTCCGATATTCAACCTTAGCTCTCACGCAAAATATCGTTCAGCACAGATGCAATATAGACAATCACAAGCCGAAGAGAGTGAAAAACTTGAATTAATGACACTTGAGGTAACACAAGCCATAAACAATTTAGATGAGGCAGCCTATGAATTACACCTTGCAGAATCAGGTCGACAGTCAGCAACCGAAAATCTCCGTGTTAGCAGTAGCCAATATACTGTAGGGAAAGAGAGTTTAACCGATTATCTGGAAGCTCAAACCCTATGGTTACAATCCGAGCAAGTATTTGTTGATGCAAAAGTTAATCAATATCTACGCTTCCTAGATTATAAGAAAAAAAGTGGCTTGTTGAATTAAATACTCTTCTAACGTTAAAAGCGACCCGCCAGCAGTTCTTATGGGATGCTGACGGGTTCTGTTATTTATGAGTTTTCTTGTCGCTTCTGCTATTTAGAACGACTTGGTTGCTTTTCACTCGGTACTTGGTTACTTTTTCTATTCGACTTAGTTACTTGGTTACTGTTTTGCCTTGCACTTGGTTACTTTTACATATTCTTTATACTCCAAATAATATTTTTTCTTGTTCCTCCTTTTTCGAGTACCCCAAGTGCAATCAGTTCATTTATTTCTCGCTGCAAGGTTCGTAGGGGAATATTGGTTAGAACTTGAAGTTTAAGGACAGACAGTGTATTGTCAATTTGAATTGCATGTAATATGCGTTGCTTGTTCGCGCCATTTACTGGCAGACTCGCTATTTACCGTCATAGTGGTTCATTATTCCAATTTGTCGGTATACCGATTTTATAATTGCATTTTTAGGACAAGTATACCTAAGCACAGAGCAATTGCCAATGAAAGCAAAGTTCCAGTCAGTACATATTCTGACTTTTCATCACCTTTAGATGCTTCGCTAAAACGAAGAATAGACTTTGCTGCAATTAAAAAACCGATGGCCTCATATTGAGACATAATAACAAATACAAGTATAAGTCCACGTTCCAACCAACCGATCAATTCTCCTGAATGGAAATTTCCGTGTTCATCATTTTTTCTAGGGTTTATATTGACTTTGCACGTTTCAAGAATAAGCAATATCAATATGTTTGCAGGTTTTAATGCCAACAATAAACCTACCATAGTCTTTAATCTTAGAGGATGATTTATGATTAATTCTTGCAAGCATTCAGGAAGGCTCCAATCGTTATTCCAATGGCGGTACGCTGAAAACCAAATGTAAGCACCCACGACTATTATAGCAATATGCACAATTTGGTCAGCGAGAAATAACCACAAATCATTTCGTTTGTTTTCCCCCGGAATAACTTCATTTTGGGCATTTGTAGTAAGAACTCCCATTTTTGATTGCACATAAGACTTTAACCAATCTGTCAAAAAGTGTATTACCATTATACTAAGGGCAAGCCACCATCCACGAAAATCCCATATGGCTATCCACGATAAAACTCCTATAATCAAAGAATGTAGCCACAAACTTTTACCTTGAACAGAATAAAGGAATTTGTTTTCGCATGACTTCTTGGTCTGTAAGTAGAAATCTCCCAAGATATGGGCAATGATCAGATTGAAGATTAAATAGTGTATCATAGTTGTTTTGCTATTTTTCGGTAATAAATAATTGCTTGTTCTATTGCACTCCAACCAACATCCTTTAACGTTTGATTGACTCCAGAAACGGATATACCCATTTTTTCTGCAATTTCTGAAATTGTTGGCTCAACGCCTAGCTGCTTTTCTAATTCTTCTTTAACAAATTGCAATTCTCGTGCCTTTTCTTTGAGACTACGGCTTATTTTAACTGCACCACCATCACGGAATAACCGACGTATTTCACCTAAAATAGACGGCACCGCATAGGTCGAAAAAGCAAAGCCTAAACTATCATCAAAACCATCAGCGGCTTTGATGAGTCCAACACATCCTACCTGAAAGAGATCGTCCGCATTTTCGCCCCGGCCGGAAAAACGCTGGATCACCGACAGCACCAGCCGCAGATTTCCTTCGATCAGCTCCTGCCGGGCGTCTTCGTCCCCATTTTTGGCCCTGAGAAGCAGGCTGTCCATCTGCGCCTGGGATAATACTTTCAGCCGGGCGGTGTTCACACCGCAGATCTCTACTTTTCCCTGCATGGAATCTTCCTCCTGTTGGTCAGATACATGGTCATTATTTCCCAAAGCGGGAAATTGATACAGGGGTTGGAAAAGGGGGAAGGGAGGGGGACTTTGGGAGCTTTTCACAAAGATTGTCGGAGCATGGCGGGTCCGACCACCATCCGACCACCCCGAAAAGCCGACAAATGCCAACCGGAAGGCCCTTTTTCTCCGGGAATCATTGGATACATACCGGTGACGTAACCACCCCCGGACTGTGGAAAACCGGGAAGTTATCCACTTTGTCCACAGAGTTTTCCACATTTTCATGCTTCACAGCCTGTTCAACTTTTTTATTTTCTGCATAATCGCTTTTTTTTGTATCAATCATGCGAGTTGTTTCAAAAGGAAAACATTGTTCAAAAGGAACAAGTTCAAAATCTGTTGCTTTATATGGATTATCAAATTTTTCTAATTCTTCGTTTGTAAATCCTAAATGCTGTTTATCTTTTGTAAGTCCCTTTTTCTGTGTAAGTCGCATTACGACTTTTTCACCATATACAGTTGGAAGAAGAGACACACGAATATCATATTCCTGTCGGTCAACGATTGCTGTTGCACGACCGTCCTGTGGTTTTCTTTTTTCTGAAATATCAAGACCACTGATAATCTTGATACGAGCAATCATCGCTGCATGGAGCGCATGATCATGAAGCATCTCTTCCTGAAGCACACCATCGACACGGAAACGAATACGAAGTTTTCCTTCCATTGGTTCAATATGAATATCACTGGCTCTTTTACGTACTGCCTGTTCAATAATCTGTCGAACCAGTTTTACGATTGGTGCATCACTTACAGCATCATCATCTTGTTCATCTAACGCTGCACGCTCACGATTTGCTTCTTCCTGCTCTCTTGTAAACTGTTCTGCCACACGAAGTGCTTCCGCGTTT
>ERZ808027.65-NODE-65-length-11029-cov-3.405314_pt1 | contig 11029 bp, 8 predicted proteins | sample MGYA00380183_ERZ808027 | MGnify/ENA primary metagenome ERZ808027 (study PRJEB31490, sample SAMN06133374) | cow dung metagenome | isolation source: H7 | host: cow | place: China: Chengdu | collected 2015-05 ...
TTGATATTGCAAAGAAGATTAAGCATAAATACAACACTGCAGCAGTCGCTCATTTAACTTGCTTAAACTACACAAAAGAAGAAATCTTATCTAAGTGGTCTGACACTACTTATCTTAATTCTTTGATTGATAAATATAACAAAGAAAACGATACTGAATATTTAGCATGGGAAGGTCTCACACTTGACGATGCTGTAATCATTCCTGGTGAAAGATTTGCAAAAATCCACTTCAATGTTTCAGACTACAGCCAATTAGAAACTGGTTATGTTGTACCAGTTCGTATCTCTTCAATAGAAGGTGATGGTGCTATCGCAGATGAAGATGCTAGAGTAGCTTACTTCGTAATCTGTAAGTTAGCTCCGACCATCTCTGGTGGCAGTGCAAAGGGCACTGAATTGAAAGATAAAGCAAATTGGGATTTGAAGGTTAATGGTTCAAACATGTATGGCTCAAAATACTGGAGAACTAATTTGTTTGACGGAGGTACTTATTCATACGCAGATTATTGGAATCCAAATGATGTAGTTGAAATCAATTTGGGTGAAGTTAAGACAGTGACTTGCGTATCTGTACAATATTATGCATGGTATTATGGTGTACAGGAATATGTTTCTGTTCGCACAAGTGAAGATGGTGTCAAGTGGACTAAATGGAAAAACACTCCTGACTACTACGGAAATGCTACAACCAACATCAATTTCTCTTACCCGGTAAACACTCAGTATATTGAGTTGACAATCGGTCGTCCTGGCTATAGTTCAAACTATGGTACTATGCCTACTGAAATACGTGTATATGGTGAATAATCCTAATTAACAAAAAAATTAGTGATCCGAAATACCAAAGCCTAATCGACGGTATGGTATTCTACGGTAACAAATAATGTTTAGTTATTAGTTTTACTAAAACATGTAACAAGAAAAAATCCCGAGGCATTAGTGCTTCGGGATTTTTTCTTTATTCTAAAACCTCTCGCGCCTTTTTGTATAGAGCAAATCGCGCATATCTTTTCTCTCTTTCATCAAGACAATTTTTTAAATCATCAGTGTGATTTCGCTAAATCACACTGATGATTCGCTAAATTACACCGTGGTTTCGTGAATTAACACCGTTGATTAAAATATACATAAAGAGAGTTGGCAGAATATCCCTACTCTGCCAACTCTTTCCGAATAGTTAAGTCTAGTATTTATTCAATCATTTATGGTCACAACTACGAGTGCTGAACGCTACAAGCATCCAAATCATCTTTTCTTGTTCCTTCAAATAGCCAGTGAGTAAGTCAGCAGTAACCACATCATTCGCCTCTTCTGCCAATCCGATGAGTTTTCTTTCTTCGGCGATAAAATGCTTGTAAGTATTCAAGACATGTTCTACCGCTTCACGACTGCTTGAAACACCCGATACTTCAGGTACACGGGCAACCTTCAAATAACCGCTAAACTTGTTTTCCGGAGTACCACCAAGAGTGAGAATACGTTCTGCAAGTTCATCGACCTTTGCAGCCGCATCATCATACATGCTTTCGAACTTTTCGTGGAGGACAAAGAAACCGCGTCCCTTAATTTCCCAATGAAAACCACGAAGATTGGTATAATACACTTGGAAGTCTGCCAAAAGGTTTTGCAAACCTGCCACTACATTCGCTACACTATTTTCATTCAAATTCAAATATTCTAAAGTCTTCATAATTCTATCTATTTATTGGTTTATTCACTTCTTTTCTTTTTCTCTACTGCAAAGATAAGTAGACAGATTTCATACTCCAACAGATTGATTCTATGGGACTATAGACTTCATTTATCAACGCTTCAAGTTCGGATTCTTTTCCGCTTCGGTAGGTGGATTAAAGGTTTAAGAATGTTGTAGACATAAAAAAAAGAGGATATGTTTTCACATATCCTCCATCTATTACAAACTATATCTGTTATAAAGCTTTTTCAATGGTTTCCATCAACTTCTGAAATTCTTCAGCAGTATATCCCATTGAAGAATAAATCAACTTACCATTCTTATCGAACAAATAAGCACGTGGAATGGATTTTTCTGCAAACAAGGAAAAGACTTCACGTTTCGGATCCGGATAAAGCGGGAAAGTGAACTTCTTACGTTCATTGTACTTCTTCAAATCCTCATCGGTATGTTCGCGACCGATAACCAACATCTTGAAATTCTTATTATCCTTGTACTTTGGCCAAAGGGTACTTTGTACTTCAGCCAATTCTTTTTGGCAAGGGCCGCACCAAGTAGCAAACAAACTTACCAATACGACTTTGCCTTCCAAGTCGGCTGGCTTCACATTACCATATACCGAAGAGGTCAATTCAAATTTAGGCATTGCATCGCCTACCTTCAATTCCTGTGCATGTACACTTAGCGCAGCAACAAGCATCATTAACATTACAACTAACTTTCTCATGACTCTAAACATTTAAGGTTTGTATCTATTTAAAAAGTTTTTCTAATTCATCTTCCTGAATAACCACCAAAGCCGGTTTTCCATCCGGAGTATAATTAGGAGAAGTAGAGGTCAGTAATTCATCTACCAAATGGTTCATTTCTTCATTGGACAAAACTTGACCTTGTACAATAGCAGCAGCTTTCGCCAATGACAATGCCAACATACTTTGTACTTCTTCCTTTACTTTACAACCCTTTTCTATGGCCGTATGCACCATGTTTTGTACGAGTTCAATAGGCTGAAGTCCCTCAATACCGGCAGGTACACCATTAATGGCATAGCTTCCACCTCCCAGATCTGTCAGTTCAAACCCAAGATAAGACAAATCATCCATGATACTTTGAAGCACCGGTATTTCAGAAGCCGAGAACTGAACAATATCCGGGAACAACATTCCTTGCGACGCTCCCTGGCGAGAAGCAATCTGCGACAAATAACGATCATACAAGATACGGACATGTGCCCGATGCTGGTCAATAACCATCAACCCCGACTTGACTGAAGTCATAATATAATGCCCCTTGTATTGATAATGCTGAGAAGATGTTTCTGTCGAAACAGACTCTTCCATTTGTCCATACAAAGTAGGAGTTTGTTCCTCTTGTGGTTGCTCTACAAAATAATCGCCATCATCCGGATAAGAGAAAGGCGATGCAGGAGAAGACTGCTGTTCCAACCCTTCATAAAATTTATCCCACCCCTTAGCATCCTGACGAGTATAAGAAGGTGAAGAAGACGATGTATTGAACGGATTATACTCCGGATTATAAGTAGTCTTAGGCATCTGCAATCCTGAATAAGGTGAGTTCTCGAATGCAGGAATATCCGGCATACCTTCAGTATCAAAATCAATGGAAGGAACCGCATTGAACTTACCTAAAGATTCCTTGATTGCAGCCGAAAGAATCTGCCAAATAGCCTGTTCGTTCTCAAACTTAATTTCAGTCTTTGTGGGATGAATGTTTACATCAATATTGGCTGGCTCCACATCAAAATAGAGGAAATAGGATACTTGTTCACCTGTCGGGACCAACTGTTCGTAAGCATCCATTACAGCCTTATGGAAATAAGGATGACGCATATAACGGCCATTGACAAAGAAGTACTGACGCGCCCCTTTCTTGCGTGAAGTTTCCGGACGACCCACAAAGCCCGAAATCCGCACCATTGTTGTATCCACCTGCACCGAAAGTAATTCCTGATTGATTTTCTTCCCGAATACTCCCATGATACGCTGCTTCAATTGGATAGCCGGAAGATTCAACATTTCCGTCCCATTATGATGAAGGGTAAAGGATACGTCCGGATTAACCAACGCAATTCGTTCAAACTCCGTCAAGATATTACTCAATTCCGTTTGATTCGATTTCAAGAATTTACGTCGAGCCGGTATATTAAAGAAAAGATTCTTTACCTGAAAATTACTTCCCTTCGGACAAGCCACGGTTTCCTGGCTTTCTACCTTAGAACCGGAAATACACAAAGAAGTACCCAAATCCTCCCCTTCCAAACAAGTACGAAGTTCTACCTGAGCCACAGCCGCAATAGATGCCAAAGCCTCGCCACGAAATCCCATGGTACGAAGAGCAAACAAGTCGGCCGCCTCACGTATCTTCGATGTTGCATGACGTTCAAAAGCCAAACGGGCGTCAGTTTCAGACATACCCTTTCCATCGTCAATCACTTGAATGGAAGTCTTACCTGCATCGGTAACCAACACATCAATGTGTTTGGCTCCAGCATCTACAGCATTCTCCACCAATTCCTTGATGACCGAAGCCGGACGTTGTATCACCTCCCCTGCCGCAATCTGATTGGCCACCGAATCGGGAAGCAAACGAATGATATCACTCATAGCGACTTTAAAAATTCAATTCACCAGTTACTAAATAATGAAGGATATAACAAAGCACACCAATGCCAATCAAAAGAGCAGCATACGTCAAAGGCTTACGCCCACTTTCTTTTCTGCGCTTCAAGTGTTTGGTTCCTTCCACAAACTTTCCACGAATTCGTTCTTCCGAAGTCAATTCTTTAGGAGGCAACATTCCCAAATCACGTTTGGCGTTTTCTTCCATTTTCGCCAAGCGTTCTTTGCGTTCGTCTACATAAATATATTGATGATTAAAAGCACGTGGCTTTTCTGATTTAAAAATTCCCATTATAACTACTTCTTCTTTGTGTTTTCAAATAACTTTTGGTTAGGCAGAGGTGCTGCACCACGAGTACTCTTCTTCAATTCTTGCCCTACTCCTTTACCTCGCCATACAAAGATGTCCTCCTTACTCAAAGGACGAACATAATCAAACCATACAAAATTATCCAATTTCATTTTAGCCGGAGGTATCTGTGTCATCGGATACAAAGTACCATTCGCCTTAGGGCTCATCGACATTTTCTTCAATTTCCGATTCTCCAAAAACATACTCAACTGACTTGTTTCTGAATAGTTCATACCTAATAAAGTACTGTCTTTTTCCATAGGATAATAAACCAAACGAACCGTACCTATCACATCCACTTGCTTCATCTCCCCTCCTTCAAAATAAGCCTTCATATCTTTCCCTGAAACCTGGTTATAATTCAGCGAATCCAAACGTTCTACCGACAAAGCCTGATTTTGAATATGTGCCCAATCAATAGTACTATCATTCATATAAACCATAATCTCTTCTCCCAACAACTGTTGGTTTCCATTCCAAAGAATGGGGTCGTGATACAAAGTAAGACAACTATCCTTAGAAGAAAACACCAATGAATCACACACCCCTTGTAAGTCCGTACGGTAAAAGCGCACCTTATGATAAGCCCGTGCTTCCCGATAAACAGAATCCGTATTCATATGATAAGTATACAACTGAAGCGTATCCGCATGAATGAACAAACTATCGCCTTGTGAAAAGTCTGTTGCCATTGCTCTGTCCGTAGCAAAAGCATACCCTGTTAGTTGATTATAAAAACAATAATCACCGGTCAGCATATTCTTATTGATTGTATCCACCAATTCAACATTACGAAAGGCTTCACCGATTCCACGATTACGATCATAGAACAAACTATCGCCAGTCATTCGCTTTCCATTATTAGTCAATACTGAACGTTCCAACAATTCCGCCTGTCCTTGCTGTGTATAATAAAAACCAAGCTCCGAATAGATATGATTTTCATCACTATCAATATCCGAAGGACCGACAATGCTTGCAATCTTCGTATCCGTATTATAACGAAGTGTATCCGAAGTCAAAGTAAACTGAGGATTTACCAACTTCACTTCATAATTAAAGACAGACATTTTGGTTGCAGGACTATATTCCCCCCAATCGGAAGTCAATACATTCTCTTCGTCCATCAACGTTCCTCCATCAAAGAAATATCCTAAATTGGCTATGCGGTCATAATTCAAACTATCAGTGGTTAATGTCGTTGTACGATTTTCCATACGAACATTGTTGCGTACCTGAGCCAATTGTGTATTACCATCATAGAAAAGATAATCACCATAAAGGAACAAAGTATCCCCTTGTACAAACTTTACATTATGAAAAGCTTCCAGAGAATTGGTCTTTTCATAAAAACAGGCACTATCGCAATACATGTAAATACTATCGTGTCTAAAAGACACATCACCTACCAAGATTTGCGCATCGGAATTATCCTTACTTTTCTTCAATACATCCGAATGAAGCAAATACACTTTGCTTTTTGCCGGTTGAGCCGCATTTCTCTGAGGCCGCACCTGAGCAACCAAACAAAAGCCAAAAAGGCACAAGATACTTAACAAAAGTATCCTGCGCCCATTTGTATTCTTATGATTCTTTTTCTTATTTATCATTATCTTATTTTCTTACCCAACCTGGATATTTAAAATCGCATGTCACCCAATTCTCATTGATTCGTACGTAAGTAGATTTCTGTTTGTCAACAATCCACTTCTGCAACTTCTCTTCACCAAGTTTAGATTGTACTATCGACTTCAGACGTTGATAGTCCTCCGTTATGGTAGCCTTATGACCATCGATACGGGCCTTCAGTTTGACTATCGCACAAATTTCCTTACCCTTATTATTAATCATGGTAAATGGTTCTGAAATTTCACCTACATTCAAACCTTCTATAGTCTTTGCCACTTCTTGTGAAACCTGTGCCAGTTCCTGCATTTCAAAACGCGCAGTACCGGACTTTGGATTTGCCATTAGGCCATGGTTATTGCGTGTGTCCTTATCTTGTGAAATGAAGGTAGCGGCCTCATCAAAGCTAAACTTTGCGTTACGGATATCCTTAGCAATTGAATCTAGACGAAGCAAAGAAGCCTCCAAATCCTTTTCTTCCACCTTTGGTTTCAACAAGATATGGCGTGTATTAATACGGTCACCACGTTTTTCTATCAACTGAATAATATGGAAGCCAAATTCAGATTCTACAATTTTAGAAATTTTGCTAGGATCCTGAAGATTAAAGGCAACATTCGCAAATTCCGGAACCAACTCACCACGTCCCATAAATCCTAATTCACCACCACGACGACGTGTTCCTTCATCTTCCGAATACAATCGAGCTAAAGTAGAAAAAGCAATTTCTCCTTTATTTACCTGGTCTGTATAATCACGCAAAGCCTTCTTTACACGTTCGATTTCTTCCTGAGGAATCTTCGGTTCCAATGTAACAATCTGTACTTCTACTTGAGTAGGTACATAAGGAATACTGTCTTGAGGAAGATTCTTGAAATAACGGCGCACATCGGCAGGAACAATCTTGATGTCGCCAACTATTTCCTGCTGCATCTTTTGAACAATCATCCCATTACGGATATTCTCACGAAGCATTTCACGGATTTGAGTAGAAGTCTTATTGTAATACTCTTCCATCTTTTCCTTAGACCCTATTTGGTCAATCAACCAATTGGTTTGTTGCTCCAAACGAGACAATACGTCTTGTTCAGAAACATCGATACTATCCAATTCTGCCTGATGCAAAAACAACTTCTGGATAGCCAATTGTTCCGGAATAACGCAATACGGATCACCATCAAACTTACGTCCTTCATACTGAGCATTCAAGCGTTCACTTTCTACGTCCGATTTCAAGATAGCCTCATCTCCAACTACCCAAACCACTTCGTCTATCACATTGTTCTGACCGTATGTTGTCACAGACAACAGCAAAAGCATACACAATGTACAAAACTTGGCACACATCAATTTATTCATCTGAATTCAAATAATAATAAATAATTCCATTCTTTTCTGAAGCCTGACGGAATAAGTCTTCCTTTACCCGATTGACAAAATCCACTCGCTTCAAATTTATTAAAATCTCCTTTATCTCTTCTTGAGCAAAGTCCAACGGTTTCTGTTCGCCTTTGCCTAAATATTCTTCTATATGCAAAAAGTAGTGAAAAGCAGTATCTTTCAATTCTATGTTTTGATTCTGTTTCAAATAACTACTTCCTGAATTCCAGTTTTTCACCGGTATCATCGCCTCTATTTCTTCCAACGGTCTCCATTGGTCATTAAAATAGTCATAGGTAACCGCATTGCGCAAACTATATTTTTCCAATTTCTCAATGGCATCTTGTGTATTTTTCTTATACCAACGGCGCACATCGGCTAATCCTGACGACTGAAGAGGCACTTTAATAAACAAACCCTTTGCAAGCGGTTTATCCAAGACAAAGAGAGATTTGTTTTCTTCGTAATACTGGTCTATCTCTGCCAATGTTATCTCTTCTGAAAGACGCTGTTTTACCAATTCTTCCTGATAGGCATGCATCACCAATGCTTTCCGATAATTCTCAACCAACTCCTTTACCCTTTCGCTATCGCGAACATTGTCTTCAGCTTTTTCAAATAGCAGAGCATCCTCTATCCAATTCCGGATGTAACTTTCAGCGAAAAGCACACTATCGTCAGACGAAAGATTTAAAGGCAAAGCACCCTGCAAATCTTCTTGATAAAGGAACTTTCCACCTACTTCAACCAAAGGTTTCTTTCCCTTATGATCCTGCTTCTGAGTACAACTTCCAAGAGCACTCAATAAGCATAACATCAATGTCCAATAATATACTTTTCTCATATTCTTCAAAATAGCAGACGAAGATAATGCTAAATTATTTATTTCTGCAACGATTAACGGTTTTTAAAACCTCTTCGTCTATTTCCACCTTATTTTTCTGTATAAATCCTTCTATTTCGGCTTCTTTTTTCGATTTTAAGCAATCTTCCTTCAGTTCTTCATAGACATCTTTATAATCGGTGGGACCTTTCTTCAGTTTTTGTCCCAACACCCAAGTATAAGAATAATTCTCCAAAGGTTGATATTCACCGCATTTAAAAGCCAACTTGTCTACATAAGGATTTTTACCGATAGAGAACATGCCTACTTCTATGAGACATTTTTCAGCCACCTCCTTAGGCATCCGTTCCCATGCATCTTTCCACAAAGCAAGTGGATATTTACTTAAATATTTCTTTATTTTCTTCGCTTCTTTTTTGTTCTGGCAATGAATAACCGCTCCTCTAAAATGCGGAATCCCCCAACCATATTGCTCACGATTCTTCTTAAAATGGTCTTCTAAATCTGAATCAGTACAAACCAATGAACTTTCCAAATACGCATCCAAAGCTGCCACCAACAATCCGTTCTCCAATTCTTCAATTAAGAACGTTTGTGTTTGGTCTATCATCTCCTTTTCAGCCGGAATACCTTTCACCCTATCCGTCCAAGCAATAATATGTATCCCTTGAGAAGAATAGAATGGTTCCGAATATTCTCCTTTGGGCAAATTCTCCAACTGAGTCTGCCATTCCTTCAACAAATGCCGTGTTTGAATCCAAGAGAGAGTTTCAAATGCGACGTCAGCACCTTCCTTCAACGAGACATAAAGCGAATCTATATATGCCTTCGCTTCCTTCTCCTTCCGTCGGCTTTCATGTTGGTGTAAAGGACAAGTTACGTGTTTCAACTTAACCCATTCCTCCTCCACACCTCGGTGAATCCGTTTCCGTTCCAACATTCTTGTCCGATGTTCTAATATCCGGCGATAATAACGAACCCGTTCGCGATAAGTCGGCAACGTATCCAATCCCAACTTTTTTGCCCATTGCACCTTTTGTATAAAACGTCCATACGTCTGAGCATAAACATGAGCACGTTCTTCCGAAGATCTGCCCCAATGGTATTCAAACTCTTCTTTGCCTACCATTTCATCACCTACGGTTAATAACGCAACTTCTCCTTGCGCCTGCACCACAGATACAAACACAAGGAGAAGGATTAAAACACCGAGTAAACGACGCGGCATTTTATATTAGTTTATTGAGGTCTACTATAGTTAGGAGCCTCGCTAGTGATAGCAACATCATGTGGATGACTTTCAGCTACACCGGCATTGGTAATACGAGTAAATTTCGCATTATGCAATTCCTTGATATTAGCAGATCCACAATATCCCATACCTGCACGAAGACCACCTACCAATTGATAAATCACTTCGAACAAAGTACCCTTATAAGGAACACGAGCAGCAATACCTTCCGGTACCAACTTCTTCACTTCTGTTACACCACCCTGGAAATAACGGTCGGCAGAACCTTTCTCCATAGCTTCCAATGAACCCATACCGCGGTATGACTTAAACTTACGGCCATTAAAGATAATTGTATCACCAGGAGCTTCTTCAGTACCTGCTACCAACGAACCAATCATCACACTATAACCACCAGCAGCCAAAGCCTTCACAACATCACCTGAGTAGCGCAAGCCACCATCAGCGATCAAAGGAACACCAGTACCTTCCAATGCCTTCGCCACATCATATACAGCCGACAACTGAGGTACACCTACACCAGCAACCACACGAGTTGTACAGATAGAACCCGGACCGATACCTACTTTCACAGCATCTGCACCAGCTTCCACCAACATCTTAGCTGCTTCACCTGTAGCAATATTACCTACTACAATGTCGATCTGCGGGAAACGAGCCTTAGCTTCCTTCAATTTTTCCACTACACCCTTAGAGTGACCATGAGCAGTATCAATAACAATGGCATCAACACCAGCATCTACCAACGCTTGCATACGGTCCATAGTATCAGCAGTAACACCTACACCGGCAGCAACACGCAAACGGCCCATGCTATCTTTACAAGCCATCGGCTTATCCTTCGCCTTAGTAATGTCCTTATAAGTAATCAAACCAATGAGTTTACCCTTATCATCCACTACCGGCAACTTTTCAATCTTGTTTTCTTGCAAGATTTGAGCAGCAGTTTCCATATCTGTACCTTGGTGAGTAGTAATGATATGTTCCTTGCTCATCACTTCGTCGATATGCTTGCTCATATCCAATTCAAAACGAAGGTCGCGATTAGTCACAATACCAACCAAATAATTTTCATCATCCACTACAGGGATACCACCGATGTGATATTCAGCCATCAAATCCAAAGCATCCTTCACGGTAGAACCACGCTTGATAGTAACAGGATCGTAAATCATACCATTTTCGGCACGCTTTACAATAGCTACCTGACGAGCCTGTTCTTCGATGGACATATTCTTATG
>ERZ808027.66-NODE-66-length-11017-cov-3.976051_pt1 | contig 11017 bp, 10 predicted proteins | sample MGYA00380183_ERZ808027 | MGnify/ENA primary metagenome ERZ808027 (study PRJEB31490, sample SAMN06133374) | cow dung metagenome | isolation source: H7 | host: cow | place: China: Chengdu | collected 2015-05 ...
TAAGATAGACTTAGTGCTATCAAATTAGCCGTCGGAAGAGCAGACAAATCGGAGTGCCAATAGACTTCCGGCACACTCCAAGAGCCAGATAACAAAAGAACTGATGCTTTAAAGGGCAAAGATGTGTAGTTGGTTGACTTCAAAACCATATTATATGGGGGATTAGCTCATCTGGGAGAGCACTTGCCTTGCAAGCAAGAGGTGACGGGTTCGAGTCCCGTATCCTCCACCACTCGCAGCTTAATAATTGGGTGATGTCCACACATGATATCCCAGAGGAACTCACATATCTAGAAGATTTTGCTGACGGCAAGAGTACAGACATCAGTAAGCATAAAGAATGGGACTCAGATGACCTTCTGAAAATACTGGCAGCTGAGCCTAAATTCAGTTCAGTGGATATGCGTGAACTCTTCTGGGTGTCGCGTGACAACATAGTTGATGAGATGAGCGGAATGTCGATGATCCCATCCAGAATCAAGGCGATCTTCAACCAAGCATATAATGCATCTTCAGATCCTATCCGCAAGCGTATCTGCGAGAGTGAGATAGCAAAGCTCCCATCTCAGGATATTGAAGATATTTACGAATTATTGGATTCAAAGATACTTGTCACTCCAGAAGATAAGGCTTCATATATAATATATTACCACTGTATAATGAAACAGATCCCGCAATCGTACAACAGGTTGATCAAGATACTATCGAGAATCACAGTTGAAAAGATTTCATTTTCACTTGCGAATAAGTTCAAGGAAATAATGGACCTGTACAATGGAGATACCCGTCTGAAAGACATTCTGAGCAAGAATACGAAACTAATGAAAGCCATCGAAGAAAAATAATATGGGAACCTCGCACAGACACACCCCTACAATTCAACACCAGCCCAATTGGGGGAAGACATCAGCTGCTGTCACGGATATTGCGACAGGAGTAGAAAAGTCGGATGTTCTGGAAAAGAATCCGCCTGCTGCAATGACACCGCACCAGATAAACCGTAGGCAGAGCAAACTTGACAATCAGATCAAGAGGAACTTTCATCGCGCTGTTAGGAATCTGGTCAGATCTGCCGGAGGACGAGGTAAGGTCAGCAGCGGTATATCCAGAGCTGTCGGTCATGCAGGCGTAGTCGTGGCTGGAAGATTCATAACCACCTTCACTGATATAGCTAATCGCGGACTTCTGCAGTGGATGCGTGACAAGGGTATAATGTCCTTTGAAGGAAAGTCCTGCAGAGATATCCTGAGCATCATACGGGGATTTATCCAGAATGGAGTGTCAGGCCTCGACAACACCGCGGCGAATGAGGCTCTTGAGCATGTCATGGAGATAATTGAAGGTCAGATGAATGATGATGTTGCCTCATTCGATGGTGTTATGGGTAAAGTATGGGAGAATGAAGTCATAAAGGATCTTATAGACGAGTTCTTCGGGATGTATATATATAGCCATCTGTCACAGGACTTCGAGGAGAAGTTGACATATGAAAAAGGTTCCGACGTGATGCTGATGACTATGGCCGAGATTCGTGAACTTATCATAGATGACATCAAGATAGGTAAGTTGGGACGCTCCCCGGAAACCATAGACTGGGCTTCGGAAGAAGGACAGATATTCATTAGGAAAGAATTCGACCGCATAATTTACATCTTATCAGGAAATGAAGATTAAAACGACCACATACAGGACTGAGCGCAAAAATAAAAGAGATTACAGACTCAGAATAGGGCTAAGTATTACTCTGCCTGATGATTCTATCTTAAACACATCGGCAATTATTCAGCTGAATCCTTTGGCATATCTATATGGCAAATCACCCGATATCACATTCGGGATGCTGTATCTCTCTGCTATAGTATACGCCATAGACAGGGCAGTGGAACGAAACAGATTCTCTATCGACGGATGGTCAAGGGAATTCGAAGTGGATATCTGTATCCCGGAATTTGAGATGTTTCGCAGTGTCGAGCCACAGATAAATGAGATGCTTTCATTCCTTACTGGAGACTACTGGGAATGTCACTTCGTCGGGTCTGCAACAGTGAAGTATCCACGGTACAGGATAACTGATCGTTTGGATGGAATCTCACAGGTAAATCTCTTCTCAGGAGGCATGGATTCCCTGATAGGAGCTATTGACTATATGGAGGAGAATCCTTCCGGTAAACTGTTCCTGGCTTCCCATTATGACAGTTTCATGAAGGGACCAAGTTCCGATCAGAGTGCCATTATCAAACAATTCTACAGAAAATACGATGGACGCTTCCTCTCCATGGGGCCGGTTATGATTACGCCGGAAATTTCCTTGGAACTGTCCTGCCGGTCTCGTTCCCTGATGTTCATATCCATAGCCCTTGTAGTCGCTGAATATGCCCGATGCAATGTCGGGGTGCCGGAAAACGGTTCAGTATCCTTGAATTATCCTCTGTCCTCCTCCAGAAGGGCTTCGTGTAGTACTAGAACGACTCACCCGATATTTCTTAGGCAACTGAAAAATATAATCTCATCTGTTGGAATAAGTGCCACAGTCTTTAACAGATACGAGAAACAGACAAAAGGAGAGATGGTCCGTGCGTGTGCCAACAAGAGTAATCTATGTGAAATCGTAGCAAGTTCAAACTCATGCGGCAAACGCAGCCTTCACCAGTCAATGCATGACAACAGGACTGCGACTCACTGTGGATTCTGTATGCCTTGCATGTACAGACGGGCCGCACTGCTGGGTGAGAACGATCCGACCACTTACGGCAACAGCTTCGCTACGCTGTTCGACAATAAAGGCACGAAATTGTCGGAGGACTTCTTTGCAATGCTGAACTTCCTGAAGAAGGATCTTAGCCGAGAAGAGATAAGGCGTGAACTGGTGATTGCAGGTATGTGCGGATTTGAAGACCTGGACGAATTTGTTGATCTGGTAGTCCGGACAAGGGAAGAACTGAAGAATATGGTCTATGCTGATGGATGTGCAGACGTCATCAGCTTCATGAACGAGTAAAGATGATTGACACACACTGCCACTTCGACATGATGCCGGAACCGGAACGATATATTAAGGAGGCGGAGGAGCGAAGCGACATCATAATCGGCATGACCAACCTTCCAAGTCACTTCCGGATGGGCATGGGGCATGTCCAAGGATTCAAGCACATAAGGTTAGCGCTGGGGATGCATCCTCAGCTCGTATCTCTGGATACAATTCGTGAAATGACTCTGTTTAAGGAACTGGTCGATAAGACCTCGTATATAGGTGAGATCGGCCTTGACTTCTCCAGGGCATTTCATCCGAATAGAGATATGCAGATCGACTGTCTGAGACAGATATTGGCTATTCTTAAAGGCAAGAACAAGATAATAAGCGTTCATTCTCGTCGCGCAGAAAAGGAACTTCTTGAGCTGCTGACAGAATATGAAACACGCAACGTGATCTTTCACTGGTATTCAGGCCCTCTGACTCTGATAGATCAGATCCTTGAGAAAGGGTATTACTTCTCTATAAATGAGACGATGTGTCTTTCTAAGAATGGAAGTAAGATAATACAGGCCGTGCCCAAAGATCGAATCCTCCTTGAAAGTGACGCTCCGTTCAACGACAGATGCTCTCTTGAGAATGTTCGGTCTAGAGTCGGATTGGAGGAAAAACAGTTGAACACAAATTTTAAACAGTTGATTTCAAGATTGAGGATTCCGGAGCAGTAAAAGCTACTGCTCCGGGTCTTCAGCAAAGAACGAAAGTTCTGACCACGTCAGAACGAACGACTTCAAATGGTCTGAGGATGGTCGGCTCTAGCGAGGAGCTACTGACAGAGAACTCGTCATCGATGTGAAACGTTTCCGGCAGACGCACCATAAGGTCTGTGATTGCCGCCGAGAGACAGTCTGCACTTCCAGTGAAGAACTCCAGTCCGGGAAGAAAACGATGAGGGCGGGGCCATACTGTGAAAGTCTGCCCGGTATTCTCAAGGTTAAGTCTTACATTAAGATATATCTTCATATTATCCCTGATGCTTATATACAGCCTCCATAGTGCGGCTGTTTGCACTATATTATGCCGTTTGAACAAGGACGGGAGAAACCTGAGAAGAACACCCGAAAGGGGAGAGCCGTTTTGACAAGGACGGCGGACCTGAGACTGCAAATTTCGTCAAAGATTCTATAATTCCAATATTTTCTGGAGAAATCTTAAAAAGATCTTGCACTTCTATTCGAGAGAAAATAGTCCAACTATATTCTGATTAAGCAAATTCTGATGATGTCTTTACTGAGAGCATATGTCGTATTGTTACTATTGTTTCAAATCCTATAAAAATCGTGTATCAAAACCGATAGATTGGAAGCAAAAATAAGAGTGAAAGATTTTTCTTTAGAACGTCTCTGTAACTTATTGATAATCAATGGTGGCTGATAGTTTTTTGTAAGACGATTAATTTGGAGATGAGATCAGGAGTTCGTAACTTTGTTTACTCGTATTTGGTATGTGTAGATTGCTGACACATCTGCAGGTATTCTGATTTGTATGAGAATATTTAGTGATCAGTTCCTATTATTGTGAGTTATAGGTATTTCCCGTGACTGATCAATGACATCTGCAGAAATGGAGGCATAAATTAACATCATAATTATGGACAAGAGGCATTATATCTTAATCGTCATTATTGCATTATGCTCAATTGCATGCAACAGCCATTCTAAACACTGGGATACGCTTTCCCAAGTGGAATCGTATATTGAAGAAAGACCAGATAGTGCTTTAGTGGTATTGGAGCAATTAAATACCTCCGAGTTATCTGGCAAAGAGGAGAAGGCTAAACACGCTTTGCTTTACTCTATGGCATTAGATAAGAACTTCGTTGATAAGACTGACTTCGAGGTCCTACAACCTGCAATTGACTATTACGAGGATAATGGCTCTGCGACAGATAAGCTTCGTACATACTATTATCAAGGTCGCATATATCATAATATCGGCAACGATGCACAAGCTATGACTTCATATCTTAATGCCCTTGAATACTATGAAGATTCTGGAGACATACTGACACTAGCCCGGATTTATGTCGCTATGGGGAATATATATTATACACTTCTTGATTGGGACAAGGTCTGCGAAGTGAATCTTAAAGCAGCAGATTTATTTTATCATGCAAATAGGGTAGATAGTCATGTCAACTGCCTACTTAAAGCCGTAAGTGGATATATACAAGCACGGGATTTCGAGCGTGCATATTTATGCCTTCAGAAGTGCCAACATTATATAGATACTATCCCACCAGCTTTATTAAGTAACTATTATTCTGAGTATTTAACATATCTCATTTCGATGGGAACGGATAGTGAAATAGAAGCACAAATAGATATCTATAACTCAGCTGTACCTAAAGAGTGGCGAGATCACGCAACTATTGCAAATGGATATCTCAGACTCAAAGAATATGAGAAAGCATTATCCTCATTATATGAAATAAAAACATTCTCTAACCTAAATTCAGAAAGGCGCTATTATTCATTATTAACAACAGTCTGTCAGTCGCAAGGCATGTATAAGGATGCTTTAGAGGCATATAATAGGTTTAATGAAATAAACAATTCTGTTACATTAGCAATATTCAATCAAGATACACAGTTTATAGAAGAACGCCATAAATTAGAAGTAGAAAATCTTCATGAGAAACAAGCAAAGCATAGGGTTATTTTAATATGCCTGATTATTTCTATTATACTTATTGCTGGAATTATATATATCAGGTTTAGATTAAAGATCAGAACCATAATGCAGACTAATGCCGAGCAGGAGGCAGAGCGATATAAGTTGCTGTATCAGCAGATTGAATATGAGAAGGATAACTTAGCTGAAGTGTTATCACAGAACAATCATATTGATGATAGCATCAAAAATGTTATTGCAAGAAGAATAGAACTCCTAAATCAGTTTTTTACACTACATATAACTAACAATAGCGAGGTCAGCCGCAAAGTCAATAAGGAACTAGATGAATTATTGGCGAATAAAGAAGCATTTATGTCTTCAACGAGACTCGCATTTGCTGGTAGTCATCCGAACTTCATCAAATACTTGGAGACACACAATCTTTCTGAAAAAGAGATTGAGTATTGCTGTCTGTATGCTCTTGGACTCAAGGGAAAAGAAGTAGGTTCCTATATAAAAATGCGCAGCCATTATAATATTAGCAGTGATGTGCGTGTCAAGTTGGGACTTGGGGAATCTGATACAAATCTTGGAATACATCTCCGCAGGTTATTAAGTGCCTTATAATACCTCGTCTGAAATTCCCATTCTTAATGTCCCCAAAAATAAATTTTGAGGACTCATTTTCAATTATTTAGAGTTTCAAATCTGAAACTCTTTTTTTTGATATTAAACTATGTCACCTTACTTTTACACAAAAATGACATAAAGAGATATAACAAGAAAGTGCCCGATTATTTCAATCGTTATTTTATGCAGTTGTTTATCTTAAGTCAAATCAACCTCTTTGTTGATATAGGCTCAATATATGAAATTATATACAGATTGACAATATGAATTCGTGGGGAAGAAGTTATCAATATAATTTATATAAGAGTCTGTGAGACTAAGTTCGAGATATTTCAGTAAGAACTCAGAAATAGACGGGTAATGTTTCTTGCCTTTGATAATATCTGTACTACTGCAAACATGAATAACCATGATACAATATGAGCGAGATTCAGGTCGCGATAAACGCGAAGACTTAAAATTTATTGCATATTCAAATACGAAACCCCTAGATATGAAACTTTAGCTGCCGATGTTCCAAAATAATTTACCCCCCCCATTGATTATCAATACGTTATGCACTGAAATCTGAAACTCTTTTTTGTGATCTGAAATTTTTACTCAATATCTTTGCATTGCAAAACCCATTAAAAACAACTCTCATAAAAAAGTATTTTACACTCATTGTATGTTCTTTAGCAAGTGCATGCTTAAGTTACGCCAGCAATTTCAATTCATCTGATGAACAGCGTATTCCGCTAGAGATAACAAAAGATATCACAGAGAAACATGGATATGAATTTGAACGAACATGCACTCAACCAATTATTACAGCGTATTATAATCCAGATGCAAGTACAATAGAATGTGAAGTATATAAAATAGGGATAGTTAATATCTATATAATTGATATTACTGGGTCTATTTTAGATTATGTTATTTCAGAAACTGAAGTTCCTACTATAGTAACCCTATCCACAGCTTCCTCTAACTCCAGTTTCTATATAATCATTGAATCAGAATTAATTTATGCTGAGGGATATATCTGCCAATAATCTCAAAAACAAGACATCGATTTTGAACCTTATAATATCAGGGAAGAGTAGATACCGCCTCTGGTAATGCAATTGGAGTATGTGTTTTATAAATTATTATTAAATATTATAACTTATAGCTATGGGAGATTTACCACCTAAAGTCATTAGGCTTTTCTTCTAACTAGAGGATAAGCCGAAAGTCAGATATTACACATCTATAATATAGTTGGCCATGCAATCAGCAAAGTTTTATAATATTTGTGGATTCATATATTAATAACTTATAACTAACAACAAATTAAAGATTATGAAAAAGATCGTATTTATGATTATGATAGCAATCTCAATGCTGTCATGCATGAAAAATGAAGAAAACAATAATGTTGAGAATCTCGCATTATCTTCGTTGGAAACTGATTTTCTGCAATCGAGAGTGATTCAAGATTTGCAAGCATACAACGATAGTTTGCTTAACGCTAATCCTGAGACGAGGCTTACGCCTGGTGGTCGTAAGGCCGTTATAGCAGGCGCTGATGTTATGGGCTTAATGAACGGTTGGAGCGATGGTTCATTCGTCGGCTTTTGGGCAGGATGGGCATTTGGTAATCCAGCTGCAGGAAAAATCATAGGAGGTATTGTTGGGGGATTAATGGTTGGCGCCGCTTATTCTGTAATAGCTAGTCAGCTCACTCCTGCTTCGGAATCAATGACTGCCGAGCAAATGTATAATAATACGGTGTCTGCTTTGATTGCGTCTGGGCAATTGAAACACATACAAATAGGAACAGATGAAACTGTATCGATAGATTTAGTGCAAACACAGCCGCTCCTTCCTGTTACTCTTCCTGAAAATAACAATGAAGCGGTATATATAGGTCAGGCACATAATGCAACAGTGCAACTAATGATAGAGCCTACCCTAGTCACAAGAACTACAGCCGGACAAACAGATAATATTGACGCAAGAGTTTTGGAGGCTCTACACAGTGAAGAACTCAAAGAAATGTTTATCGAAAACTATAATCATTGTATAGATAATTCGAATGATATGTCTACAGGAACCTTGCTGAAACTAGATAGAACAGGTAAAGGAGGGGTGATAGTGGATCAATACCTACAGTTGCATGATTCATATGTGATAGATACTGACAATTCAGTTGAAATTACTAATCGTTATATTCAAATTGTGAATTCATCAGATGAATTGACTAGTGAAGAAAAGAAATTTGTTAATTCAGCGTTGACATTGGCATCGTATTCTACAGATTTATGGACAAATTTGTAAGGTGAATAAAATATTTAATTTCTAAATTTGTCTATTATAGTCATATAAGTTTATGAAACATTTTAAGAATATATCGCAATCTGATATTGAACTATATAATCGTTCAAAAAATGATATAATATGTTTTGCTTCTAGAGAGATAGCGATATTTCTCTGCAGTATTCCAATTATATTCCACATACCGACGATATTGCTATGGGTCAGTATTGCTATAGGAGGATTGTTGGCTTTATTTTCAATAATATGGGATGTTCTTATAACATTGGGGAAAGTAAAATCAGTGCGCGGTAAATTTTTGTGGATTATTATCGCAATCCAAGGAATCTCCATTACACTGTTTTTGTTCCTGAAGTCTAATGCTTCACTTATTATGGCTATAGTGCTAATATTCCAAGTAGTAGTTTTAGGTGCTGCTTTAATTATAGGGCAAAGGCAAGGCAACAAAGTACAGGATGATTATAGATAGTAGCTTGTTTAAAATATTCATTAAAAGGGGCTGACATCAATTTGATGTGAGCTCTTTTGCTATGTATAGATCGTATGAAGTGAACTACAGAGACGCACATGTATCTGCTGCACCGAAAGGTCCTACAAGACGAATTATTTCTTTATTCTTGTGCTTTCCGGCTTCAGGCGGACAGCTTCGACTGCGCTCAGAAGCCGCTCATCCCTTGATGATGATACATCCATGTTCGCTGTCTCGATATTTGAGGTCCTGTTCCTGTCGAAGATGCTGATCCCTTCATCCAGGCAGTAACGTCCCAAGGACTCCTTGATGGAGTCTATATTCACTGAATTGAAAACGGACTCCGTCCTCGGGCCGTAGTATTCCATAGATATACTGGTATGAAGCTGAAGATAGACATAAGGCCAATAGATGACTGACCATTTTACAAACAATTTAAATACATCAAAGCAATGAAAGAATTAGTAGAAAAGATCAATGCAGCATGGGCTGTTTTCGCTGAGAACGCCGACAAGAACCTTGAAGGAAACAAGGCTGCAGGCGCACGCGCACGCAAGGCTTCACTCGAACTGGAGAAACTCTTCAAGGAATTCCGCAAGGTTTCGGTCGAAGCAGGGAAATAGTCAAGCAAAAAAGAAATGTACGAAAGGCTGGCCGTGAGGCTAGCCTTAAATTACATTGATTTCAGTATATGGTTGACTGAGTAGATTATATAAGTATCTTTGTAAAACAGTTAACATTTAAGTTATATATATATGATTGAGTTCAAGGAATTTTCTAATGGTACAGAAAACTATAAGGTACTTATAATGCGAGAATGGGACGCAGTTATAAAATATCAAAATCATCCGAAGACAACAAAAGCAAGAAAGGCATATAAAAATAAGGTAGATGCTTTTCTTGATTGGTATATAGATTATGCAGACACTATCTTACCCGCGAAAGATTATAAGATTCAGACAATCCTTCCAATATTACTCCCTTTAAAGCCGTTGAAGAGTACGACCAATCTAATATCTCATTTCAGATTTAGGCTCTTCCTAATACGAGAATACATTCGTCATATTAAAGACGTATTGGATTATTCAAATGTTGATAGGTATAACAACGAGATCACTGCCTTGGGCTGTGAAATAGATTTATGTATATGCTCTTTTAATGGACTACGGGATCGAAGTACAAAATACATGCTCCATACAGGAACCTATAACTCCTTGTCAGTACTTGACATTTTTACTGCAACTAATGAGTTGCTTTATATTGAAGAAGCTTCAGATATTTCAGACATATATTTAAGAGACTTAAAACCCAATGTCATTTTTCAAATAAGACAGTTTATTGAGATTCTAGGTAGACGTATTGTCGGTTATATTGACATTAAGAATTCTCAGACTGGTGACTCAATTCACAAATTCACACAGATTGCTTGGGAATTCATAGAAAGCAAGAACAATACTTCAAACTGGAATATTGTCCTGCCATTGGATCAGAGCCATATTACGCGAATAAACAAGTGGTCAAACAGATTTGTTCATAGCGGTGCTTTTACACCGACATATATCCAGATCTATCTACATAAGATTTTATCATCACTGATGCGTCCTCCTACTCAGTCTGTAACTATTTACGACGGGACCAAAAAGCTTAGCATCTTATTTGGAGATATCCGAATCAGCGGCTATAATAATTTGAAATCTGATTTCCAAAGTTATATTGACTCTAAGATGAGTGGTCCGGGTAAAGCTAATGTTATTTGGGATTCATTAGATAAAGTTCATGCGTATATCATTAGTTTATGAGATGCCATATGTTATAATTATAAGCATTATGTTTTGTTCGCCTATGTGGCTCACCGACTATCTTGTTTGTCCATTTGAGGTCTACTCCCCTCCGCCCGTCAAGTATGGAACGAATCGTTTCCGATTCACATATGAATTTAACGACATTAGTGATTAAAACAATATCAGCAGGAA
>ERZ808027.67-NODE-67-length-10949-cov-3.326895_pt1 | contig 10949 bp, 10 predicted proteins | sample MGYA00380183_ERZ808027 | MGnify/ENA primary metagenome ERZ808027 (study PRJEB31490, sample SAMN06133374) | cow dung metagenome | isolation source: H7 | host: cow | place: China: Chengdu | collected 2015-05 ...
AATTCCTACTAGAATATGGGGAAAAACTGTTGTAGGGGGAGAATTCTTCCCCTATTTTTGTGTCAAAGAAAACCAATAACCATTTAAAACGAAATGTTATGAGAAAGTTGACTACTCTTTGGATGATGATTTTGATGCTCTGTATGAGTATTCCAACAATGGGAGCTATGAGCATGAGTAAGGTACGAGAAAACGCCCGTTTCCTGACCGACCGTATGGCATACGAATTAAACCTCACACCGATGCAGTACGATGATGTGTACGAGGTGAACTATGACTTTATTGACAATATCCGCTACATCATGGATGATGTGGTAAGGGGATATGATCATGCAGTAGACCGTTACTATCAGTTCCTGGATTATCGTAATGACGATTTGCGCTGGATTCTTTCGGCTTCACAATACCGTCGTTTCATGGGAGTGGATTATTTTTATCGTCCGGTTTATACTACTGCGAGCAACTGGTTGTTCCGTATATATAAGGTGTACCATGATGTAAAGCATTTCTATTTTGACAAGCCACATCATTATAAGAGTTATAGAGGTGGACACTATCGTACTCACCATGGGCATGTAAGTTTCTACAAGAACAATCGGAAGGATCATTACAAGCATGATTTTTACAAGGGAGACATCCGAGTTCGTCATGACAAGCCAAAGGCTGCACCGAAGGCGGAGGCTCGTCCGAAAGGCAACTCCCGTCCGGCTCCAAATAGAAAGGAAGTGAAGTCTTCTGAAGTAAAGCGCACTTCGGATATCAAGCGTTCTTCGGAATCAACCGTCCGTCGTTCGGTTAAAGAGAAGAAGGAGGTAAGAAAAGATTCACAACCGAACCGTTCGAAAGGGAGTAGAAAGGAAGTGAAAAAGGAAAATAAACCGAAAAATGAGAATTTAATCCAGAACTCTCGTGGAGAGAATCAGGAAGGAAGAAGAGCGAAGAGATAAAAATTGCATAAGCGAGCGAAATAATTGAAAAAAAATTTGCTCGCTTTTTTTCCATTCCTTACTTTTGTAAAATCAAATAATTAACCTTTTAAAATAAAATATCATGGTAACAAGCATGGAAAAACCCTACGTAGTAGGTATGGATATTGGTGGTACTAATACAGTGTTCGGTATTGTTGACCAACGTGGTAATGTGTTGGCTACTGATTCAGTAAAAACTCAATCATACGCTAAGATAGAAGAATATGTAGAAGCCGTTTCTTCAAAGTTGATTCCTTTGATTGAATCTGTAGGTGGCGTTGAAAAGATTAAGGGTATGGGTGTCGGTGCACCTAACGGTAACTATTACAACGGTACTATCGAATTCGCTCCAAACTTGCCATGGAAAGGTGTAATTCCTTTGGCTGCTCTTTTTGAAGAAGCAATTGGTGTTCCTACTGCTTTGACAAACGATGCTAACGCTGCTGCTATCGGTGAAATGACTTACGGTGCAGCTCGTGGTATGAAGGATTTCATCATGATTACTTTGGGTACTGGTGTTGGTAGCGGTATCGTTATCAATGGTCAGTTGGTATATGGTCACGATGGTTTTGCTGGTGAATTGGGTCACGTAGTAGTACGTCGTGAAAACGGTCGTGCTTGTGGTTGCGGTCGCAAGGGTTGTTTGGAAACTTACTGCTCTGCTACAGGTGTAGCTCGTACAGCTCGTGAATTCTTGGTGGCTCGTCCTGAACCTAGCTTGCTCCGTGATATTCCTGCAGAAGAAATCGTATCTAAGGATGTATACGATGCTGCAGTGAAGGGTGACAAGTTGGCTTTGGATATCTTCGAATTTACAGGTCGTATCCTTGGTGAAGCTTTGTCTGATTTCATCGCATTCTCTAGCCCTGAAGCTATCGTATTGTTCGGTGGTTTGGCTAAGTCTGGTGACTACATCATGAAGCCTATCAAGAAGGCTTTGGATGAAAACATCTTGAAGATTTACGAAGGCAAGACTAAGTTGTTGGTTTCTGAATTGAAGGACGCTGATGCTGCAGTATTGGGCGCTAGTGCTCTCGGTTGGGAAGTAAGAGAAGCTTAATAATGGAAGACAAGAAACAAGGATATAAAGTAAAGGAGTATCATGGTCCGGTCAAGAGATATTGTCAGACATTGAGTTTGAAGGATAATCCGGAACTGATAGCCGAATATCGCAAAAGACATTCACAAGGAGAAGTTTGGCCGGAAACATTAGCCGCTATCCGTGAGGTGGGTATCTTGGAGATGGAAATTTATATTCTTGGTACTCGGTTGTTCATGATTGTAGAAACACCGCTCGATTTCGAATGGGATACGGCAATGGCTAGAATGGCTACTTTGCCTCGTCAGGAGGAATGGGAAGCATACATGGCTATATTCCAGCAAGCGGATGCTGGTGCGTCATCGGCGGAGAAATGGCAACTGATGGACAGAATGTTTTACCTCTATGAATAAAACAGAAAAGGATGTAGAAATAATCTACATCCTTTTTCATTATACATATTTAATTGGTTTCTACACTTGGTAGCCTTAGCTGTTGCTTTGGCTCATTAATTTTTGGAGCTTGAATTGCAAAGACTGACACGCAGCTCCTTTCTTCATTGCTTTGTATCGCTTTAATTGATACTGAAGCATCTCGATTGTGTCATTTGTTCTTTTTACATTCATCATAATTCTAATTTTTGTGTTGCCTATTAAGATAGGCTTCTAGTTAATTCCTAAAAACTTTTGTTCTCTCTTTTACCGCTGCAAATATAATATGATTTTTCTTTAAAGCATGTTGTTTAGCATGTTTTAAGGTGCTAAATTAAGAAAAGGAAACAGTTTTATAGTGGAGATTAACATATCTTTAGAAATTGAGTGGTGTATAAAGGAATTTTAAAATAGATGTTTTATTATCTTCGTTAGGATATATTTTAGAATTGTGGGAAAGTTTTTCTATTTTTGTTCTAGTTAAAATGAAAATGAATATGAAAAGCTTTTTTGTTTGATTGGCTGCTACCTTGATAGGGGTGCAGTTGGGTGCATGTTCAGGGGAGAAAGAACCTGTACAAGCGATTGAAAGAGAATATGTAATTGTTGTTCATGGTGGCGCTGGGGCAATAGCAGGATTGGAAAACGACTCGGTAAAGGCTGCGCAATATTATGCGGCGTTGGACTCGGCATTGGTTATCGGTGATGCGATTTTGGCTGATGGAGGCGAGGGTACCGAGGCGGTTAAAGCTGTTATCCGTTATTTCGAAGGTAATCCTTTGTTTAATGCAGGGGTAGGAGCCACTTGTACCATTGATGGTGCTTTTGAACTGGATGCTGCCATTATGGAAGGAAAGGATTTGTCGGCAGGTTCGGTGGCTGGAGTAAAGTATATCAAGCATCCGATTGATGCGGCTTATGCGGTGAAGACACAAACAGAACATGTAATGTTGGCTGGTGAAGGGGCGGATCAGTTTGCAAAGGCTCATGGACTTGAAATGGTGGAAGACAATCAGTATTTTGCTACTCCTAAAACCATGAAGTGGATTGAACAGTTAAAGAAGGAAAGCAAGAAGAATGGTACGGTAGGTTGTGTGGTTCTCGATAAGCATGGAAACTTGACAGCTGGAACAAGTACGGGTGGCCGTTTCAAGAAGCAATGGGGACGTGTAGGAGATGCTCCGATTATTGGTGCTGGTACGTATGCGGATAATGAAGGTTGTGCTGTGTCGTGTACTGGTCATGGAGAATATTATATCCGCCATGTCGTAGCCTATAATCTTTCTACACGGGTGAAAATGTTGAATCAGCCAATCGCTGAAGCAGCCGATGAAATTATTTTCGATGAATTGAATGCTGATGCAGGAAACGGTGGTTTGATTGCTGTGGATAAGAAGGGGAACATTGCCATGCCTTTCAATAGTGGTGGAATGCACCGAGGCTATTTGTATAAGGAGAAGGGAAAAGAGACGGTAACTAAAGCCGTAGGTATAGGAAAGACTATGAAGATCATTCAGGAGTAAGGATACTAAAAAAGGAGCACCGATGAGGATGCTCCTTTTTTATGTAGGGATGATTCGGATTACGCGTTAACTCGCTTTTCCTGAATTCTAGCCTTCTTACCAGTAAGCGCACGCAAATAGTACAACTTAGCACGACGAACCTTACCAACCTTGTTAACAGTGATGCTGTCGATAGCCGGAGATTCGATAGGGAAGATACGTTCTACACCTACAGTACCAGACATCTTGCGAACAGTGAAACGCTTCTTGTCACCGTGTCCAGCGATTTTGATAACTACACCACGGTACAACTGTACACGTTCCTTGTTACCTTCAACGATACGATATGCTACAGTGATAGTATCACCAGCCTTGAATGATGGGTGCTGCTTACCAGTAGCAAATGCTTCTTCAGCAATTTTAATTAAATCCATTGTTTGTTAATTATTAAATTGTTTATCGTTACCAACGCAACATATCAAGTAACTCTTCATGACAGCGATTGCGCGGAAAGCGGTGCAAAGGTACGGCTTTTTTATGGTTCACACAAATTTATAAGTTTATTTTCTAAAGGGATAATTGGGAAAATGAGTGGTTTTGTGTATTTTTGGGCTTCATTTTTTTAATAATAGATTTATGAATAAGAAAAAGATATGTGTTATGCTGTTGGGTTGGCTGGTCATGGCATCTGCTTTCGGTCAGATTCCTACGATTCTAAGTAAGGGAAAGGCTGATTCTCAGGAATGTAAGGATTGGGTGGAAAGCCGTTTGGAGGAGATGACTTTGAAGGAGAAAATAGGTCAACTTTTTATTCATACGGTAGCTCTTCAAGATACGGAGGTAAACCGGAAGAATATCCGTAATGCAGTAAAGGAGTATAAGGTTGGAGGATTGCTCTTCGGTAATGGGCAGTTGGTCAATCAGGTGAATCTGACGAATTTCGCTCAGGAGTTGTCTGAAATTCCTCTGATCATTACATTCGATGGTGAATGGGGGTTGAACATGCGCTTGAAGGAAATTCCGGCTTTCCCAAAAAATAGAGTGTTGGGATGTATACTGGATAATAATTTGCTATATGAATATGGGAAAGAGGTGGCAAGACAATTCCATGAAATAGGGGTACACGTCAATTTCGCTCCTGTAGCCGATGTCGATAATAATCCCTTGAATCCAGTTATCAATACCCGTTCTTTTGGTGGCGATGTTCGCAATGTAACAGAAAAGGTGATAGCCTATTCGAAAGGTTTGGAAGATGGTGGAGTACTTTCTGTCAGTAAGCATTTTCCAGGACATGGTGATACTAATGTGGATTCACACAAAGCATTGCCGATTTTGAACTTCAGTCGTGAACGGATGGATAGTATTGAGATGTATCCATTCCGTAAGGCATTTGAGGCTGGTTTGGGCGGTGTCATGGTTGGTCACTTGGAAGTTCCGGCATTGAGCAAAAGAACGGCTTCCCTTTCTTCGGATATCGTTCAAGGAATTCTTCAGAAGGAATTTGGATTTAAAGGAATGATATTTACGGATGCATTGGAAATGAAAGGTGTATCCAATAATCAGAATGTTTGTGCGCAAGCATTGATGGCGGGTAATGACATGGTTTTGGCTCCGAGAAATTTAAAACGTGAATTGGATGCTGTTCTCGTGGCCGTAAAGAATGGGCAATTGACAGAAGAATCGATTACGGAAAGATGTCGTAAGGTGTTGACCTTCAAGTATGCATTGGGGTTACATGACCGTAAACCTATCCAGATGTCCGGATTGGAGAACCGTTTGAAGCGTCCGGAAACCAAAGACCTTTTGGGTCGTTTGGAAAAGGCTTCTGTGACAGTTGTGGGCAATGAAGGAGGTATCTTGCCAATGGCAGTGGACTTGAAGAATACGGCTGTCCTTCAGATTGGAAAATCATCTCAGGGCGCTTTGTTTCATCAGCAGTTGAAGAAGTATATGGGAGCCGACCGAATTGTGGCTAATCCGGATTCTATTGCTTCCCTTACCAAGCGTCTGATGAAATACGATAGAGTCATTGTGACTATTTATACGGAAAAGTATGCGGCTTATCAAGGTATGTTGAGTTCCTTGGCTGCTAAAAAGCCTGTGGCTTATGTGTATCTGACTTCATTAAAGAATGTCTATAAAAAGGGGAATGCATGGAAAAAGGCTGCAGCGGTAGTCTTGGGACATTCTGATTCGGAAGCGGTCCAACGTTTTGTTGCCGATGTGATGATGGGGCGTGAGAAGGCTACGGGTAGAATTTCGGTAGAGGTGAAAGGGTATCGCTTGCCTGGAGAAGGTGTCGACGTGGATTTGGAAAAATCGAAAGTATATCGTCCGGAAGATTATGGCATGAATTCATCTGTACTTTCAAAGATAGATGAAATTGCTTTAGAAGGAATCAAAGCCAAGGCTTATCCGGGGTGTCAGATATTGATTTTGAAAAATGGAGCACCGGTATATGACAAGTGTTTCGGAACGTTTACTTATGAGGGCCAGAGAAAAGTTACTCCGGATGATTTGTATGACATTGCTTCGTTGACCAAAACAACGGCGACTCTCCTGGCAGTCATGAAACTATATGATGAGGGAAAGTTCGGGTTAACAGATCCTATCTCTAAATATGTATCAGCCTTGAATGGCACTCGGAAAGGCCGGATTACGATAGAGGATTTATTGTATCATCAGTCGGGATTGCCCGGTTCTTGGCCCTTTTATCGGGAGGCTATCAATGACTCCAGTTATACGGGTGGTTTTTTCAAGGCTCGGATAGATGCCAACCACCATTTGCGAGTGGACCAACGCTTGTATGTGGTAGATGATTTCAAGTATAAGGAAGAATATCTATCGTCTGCGTATTCGGAAGAATATCCATTACAGGTGGCGGAGCATATGTATGTGTCTCCTGCTTTCCCGAAGCGGATGTTGGAGATGATTGCATCAGATAAAATACCTCTTCGGGACCGTCGGTATCGATATAGTTGCTTGAACTTTGTCTTGCTGAAGGAAATGGTGGAAAAGATTAGCGGGATGCCGATGGATGAGTATTTGGAGAAGGAGTTTTATGGTCCTATGGGAATGAAATATACACTGTATAATCCTTTGCGGAAGTATAAGTCAGAACAGATTGTTCCTACTATCCAGAAGGATTATCTACGTAATCGGAAGGAGTTGAGAGGATATGTTCACGATGAAATAGCCGCTTTCATGGGAGGGGTTTCCGGTAATGCCGGTTTGTTCTCGAATGCTCATGATGTGGCTAAGGTGTATCAGATGCTGGTCGATGGAGGACAATACGGAGGCAAGCGATATTTGAGTTTGGAGACTTGTCAACTCTTTATGAATAAGAAATCGCGTATCAGCCGTAGAGCATTGGGTTTTGACCGTCCGGATCCACAGCCGGATAAAGGACCATGTGCAGATGAGACTCCGCAAGAAGTGGTAGGACATACAGGCTTTACAGGAACTTGTGCTTGGGCTGATCCTAAGAATGGATTGGTGTTTGTTTTCATCAGTAACCGCATTTATCCTCGTCCGTTCGACCACAAAGGGTTGATGACATTGAAAATACGTCCGCGTATCCAACAACTTATGTATCAAGCCTTGAAGAAGTGAAAGTATTTAGATTAAATACAAATTAGATAAAATAATGATAGGGGTATTGCCGATTAAGCAGAAAAAAGTATATCTTTGTTCCAAACAATTAGTACTAATAATTAAATAATTAAGAAAATGGCTTACGTAATTAGTGACGATTGTATCGCTTGCGGTACTTGTATCGATGAATGTCCAGTTGGCGCAATCTCTGAAGGTGATAAGTATTCTATCGACCCAGATATGTGTACAGAATGTGGCACTTGTGCAGATGCATGTCCGTCTGAAGCAATTAGCTTGGGCTAATACAATCTAGAAAAGTATGACAACGGCCGTCCTTCTCAGAGGGATGGCCGTCTTTTTTTAAAAGACGGTCATCTTTTTCAAAAAGATGGTGAGGTTTAAAAAAAATGCCGTGACCTTTTATTTATGGGTCACGGCATTCTTATTTGATGTCGGTTGTCTTCGATTATTTCAAGGCAGCCAATGCTTCCTTGATACGACGCATCGCTTCTACAATGTTCTCGTCTGAAGTGGCATAACTCATACGGATGCATTCAGGAGCACCGAAGGAAGTTCCGCCTACGCATGCTACATGTCCTACTTCCAATAGATACATAGCAAGGTCGTCGGCATTATTGATTACATGGTTGCCGGCTGATTTGCCATAGAACGAATCGCATTTCGGGAAAAGGTAGAATGCACCTTGTGGAGTATTCACTTCGAATCCCGGGATGTTCTTGGCCAGTTCCACAATCAAGTTGCGGCGACGTTCGAACGCCTGGCGCATTTCTTCTACTGGTGCCTGTGTACCGGTATAAGCGGCTTCTGCTGCTTTTTGCGATACAGAGCAAGGTCCTGAAGTGTACTGGCCTTGGAGCTTGTTGATAGCCTTCACAATCCATTCTGGGCCTGCTACGAACCCAATTCTCCAACCTGTCATGGCATACGCTTTTGATACTCCATTAACAATGATTACACGGTCATGTACTTCGTCGAATTGGGCGATGCTTTCATGCTTACCGATGTAATTGATGTGTTCATAGATTTCATCGGCAATGATGAACACTTGTGGGTGCTTTGCCAATACTTCGGCCAAACCTGCCAATTCTTCTTTGCTGTATACCGAACCGGTAGGGTTGGAAGGAGAGCAAAGAATCAAAGCCTTGGTCTTCGGTGTAATGGCTGCTTCCAATTGTGCCGGAGTAATCTTGAAATCCTGTTCAATACCAGCTGTGATAATGACAGGAGTACCGTCGGCCATTTTTACCATTTCCGGATAACTTACCCAATATGGAGCTGGAACGATGACTTCATCGCCTTCGTTCACCAATACCATAATGGTGTTGCAAACAGATTGCTTGGCGCCGTTGGCACAAGAGATTTGTGTGGCGGTGTATTCCAATCTGTTTTCATTCTTCAACTTGGCAACGATAGCGTTGCGCAATGCCGGATATCCTGGCACCGGAGAATAGGTAGAGAAGTTGTCGTCAATGGCTTGCTTGGCAGCTTCCTTGATATGGTCCGGTGTATTGAAATCCGGTTCCCCTACACTGAGGTTAATGACATCTACGCCTTGTGCCTTCAGTTCATTGCTCTTTTGCGACATAGCCAAAGTCGCTGAAGGCGACAGGCGGTTCAAACGTTCTGATAATTGATTCATACCTATTATTATTCTCTTTACCTTATTAATATTATTTCTTAAAACTTAAATGTGTGTCCCATGCGGTCTTTCTTGGTTTGCAAATAGCGTTCGTTGTATTCATTCGGAGTCGTTTCAATCGATACGTTTTCTACTACCGAGAGGCCATACGATTCCAAACCGACGCGTTTCACAGGGTTGTTGGTAATTAAACGCATCTTACTGATACCGATCGTACGGAGGATTTCTGCGCCTACGCCATAATCGCGTTCATCGGCTTTGTGACCCAAACAAAGGTTGGCGTCTACAGTGTCCATGCCGTTTTCTTGCAACTTATAGGCCTTCATCTTTTCCATGAGACCGATACCACGACCTTCTTGGTTCAAATAAACGACCGCTCCCTTTCCTTCCTTTTCAATCATTTCCAAAGCCTTATGTAATTGTTCACCACAATCACAACGCTTTGAACCGAAGATGTCGCCTGTCATGCAAGAAGAGTGTACACGTACCAATACTGGTTCGTCTGATTTGATTTCACCCTTGATGATCGCTACGTGTTCCAAACCATTGCTCTTTTGACGGAAAGGAATCAAACGGAAATGACCATATTCGGTCGGCATATCCACTTCTACACCCTTTTCTACCAAAGATTCTTGTTTCAAACGGTAGGCAATGAGGTCACGGATAGCGATAATCTTGATGCCGAATTTCTTGGATTTCTCGATGAGCTGAGGCATACGGGCCATAGTTCCGTCTTCGTTCATGATTTCAATCAAGGCGCCACATGGCTGCAAACCTGCCAAACGAGCCAAATCTACGGCTGCTTCTGTATGTCCGGCACGCTTCAATACACCTTTGTCTTGTGCATAAAGCGGATTGATATGTCCTGGGCGTCCGAATGTCGATGGGGTAGAGGTTGGGTCGGCCAAGGCACGGATAGTAGCGGCACGGTCGTTGATGGATACACCTGTAGAGCATCCTTCCAACTTGTCTACGGTTACGGTAAACGGAGTTCCCAAAATGGATGTATTGTTTCCTACTTGTTTAGGAAGGTCTAGTTCAGCACAGCGTTGCATGGTGATGGGCACACACAACACGCCACGTCCTTCCTTCAACATGAAGTTCACATTTTCTGGAGTAATCTTTTCAGCAGCGATAATAAAGTCGCCTTCGTTTTCACGGTCTTCATCGTCTACAACGATAAGGAATTTACCTTCTCGGAAGTCGGCGATAGCCTCTTCTATTGTGTTTAATTTGAATTCTTCCATAGTTAGATATCTAATGATTGGTTTTTAATTCTTTCTTGTATGTTAGTATTGGTTTGAATGATTCGCTTCAAGTCTTTGTCCAAACGCTTTCCGAATAACCAAATGCGGAAGTAGAAGAATAATCCTACTGGGATGCAAACTCCGAAAAGGATATTCAACCAACGGAGGTCTGACGGACTCTTGTGTGCCTGTGTAGAAAGGATCGGGTAATTGTTCAGTCCGTTCAGTATGGGTCCGTCCTTGCTGTTGGATAATTCTTCGATGACATTTTCCATGCCTGCATTGATGTCGGCTATGGCATTACTTGGTCCGTCTACAAAGAAAATACGATAATAGTTCGGAGCACTTCCTAATCGGTGGGTGTCCAAATAAGTTTGGCATTGTCCTGATAGAACCGACAATTCATCGTATACATATCTGTAGTCTGGATCCTTGATGATGACTTCTTTCTTGAACAGGTGACGGGAAGGGCGCAAGCCGAATAACCAACGGAAGAAACCTGTGTAGA
>ERZ808027.69-NODE-69-length-10843-cov-3.556381_pt1 | contig 10843 bp, 10 predicted proteins | sample MGYA00380183_ERZ808027 | MGnify/ENA primary metagenome ERZ808027 (study PRJEB31490, sample SAMN06133374) | cow dung metagenome | isolation source: H7 | host: cow | place: China: Chengdu | collected 2015-05 ...
TAGCAAACCTAATTAAATCAAGCATTGATGTCAAAGAACGCATATTGAATGATGCGAAACTGCTTTCAAAGATTAACGAAGCGGCAGAATTGATTGTCAAAATTTACAAACAAGGTGGCAGAGTCTTTTTTTGCGGCAACGGAGGCAGTGCGGCAGATGCTCAACATTTGGCTGCAGAACTTTCAGGCAGGTTTTATTTTGACCGTCCGCCGTTAGCGGCTGAGGCTTTGCACGTAAACACCTCTTATATCACAGCTGTGGCAAACGATTATGCATATGATGTGATTTTTTCTCGAGAGGTGGACGCTTTTTGTAAAGAAGGAGATGTCTTGGTCGGCATATCGACTTCAGGAAATTCGGCAAACGTCCTCAAAGCCTTCGAAACAGCAAAAGGCAAAGGCGTTTTAACAATCGCAATGACAGGAGAAAGCGGTGGAAAAATGGCTTCGATAAGCGATATTTTGATAAACATACCTTCAAACGATACTCCGAGAATACAAGAGTCACACATAACAATCGGACACATTATTTGCCAAATCGTAGAAGAAGAATTGTTTCAATCTTTCAAAACAAAATGAGAACGATTCAAAAAGCGAAAACTTTGTTCTTAGACAGAGACGGAGTGATTAACGTTCGCATTGTAGGCGGATACGTTAAGAATGTGGAAGAGTTTGTTTTCATTGATGGCGTTCTTGAAGCGTTCGAAATTTTTTCTCGTTTGTTTGACACGATTGTTGTAGTTACAAATCAGCAGGGCATAGGTAAGGGAATCATGAGCGAAGAAGAATTTGCCATTATTTCGAAACACATGACCGAAGAGATAAAACGAGCAGGCGGAAAGTTGGATGCTATTTTTCATTGCCCTTCTCTGAATAAGGAAAAGCCGTTTGATAGGAAACCTTCAGTGGGAATGGGATTGAAAGCAAAGAAACAATTTAAGCAAATCTGTTTCAAAGACAGTATAATGGTAGGGGATTCTCTCAGTGATTTGGTTTTCGGAAAGCGATTGGGAATGCACACAGTCAATATTTCAGATACGAATACCGAAGCAAGGAATCACCCGAAAAGAATAGACTTCAGATTTAATAATCTTTTGGAATTTGCAAAATTTATCGAATATGAAAAAAATAACACGAATAAGTAGTTTGGTATTGCTTTTAAGCATGGTTGCAAGTCTTGGACTTAACGCACAAAATCTTACAGATAAGAATGGTAAAAAGCAAGGGAATTGGTCGAAAACCTATTCCAACGGACAGAAACAATATGAAGGTACGTTCAAAGACGATTGCGAACAAGGAACTTTCAAATACTATAATAAGGATGGTAGTTTGAAACAAACGATAGATTATAAAGGCGACTGCAAAACTGGATACGCAAAGATATTTTATCGCAAAGGACAAGTGATGAGCGAAGGTAGCTATGTCAATCAAAAGAAAGAAGGTCTTTGGACTTACTATTCGGTAGATGGAAAGAAGCTCAGTGAAGAGATGTACAAGAATGGCAAAAAAGAAGGTTTGGAAACAATTTGGGATACCAAAGGTAATGTACTTGAAACCATTGTGTACAAAAACGGAAAGAAAGAAGGTGAGAACTACAACTTCCTTTACCAAGACGGCTATCAAACTTTCACCTACAAAAATGACAAACGAAACGGAGAATATAAGAATTACTATGCCGATAAAAAGATAAAAATCAAAGGACAGTTTATTCAAGACAAGAAAGACGGCGAATGGTTGTATTACGATCAAGCAGGAGATGTTTTGCGCAAACAAACATGGGAAGCAAACGAACTTATCTCAGATCAAATATTGATAAAGACTCGCCAAGGTGATGTAAAACTCCTAAGCAAAGACATTGCGTATTTCTATCCTTTGGGAAAACAAACCTGTATCGTTATGTCCGATGGCACAAAGTACACTTGCTTTAATTATTTCGAACAAATATTAGATTGCATCGAGCTTGACACGTTCGTAAGACTTAATCAGAAGAACAATCTCTATGCAAACGTGGATGCTATCAAAAGTGTGATGAATCCGAACGCGGAAGAATCTCAAGTAATTCTTGTTCCCGATACAGGAATCAAAATGATAGCAGACAAAGAAGGCTTGAAGGTAATCAGAAGCGTACTTTCCGACAGACAGAAAAAGAAATAAGTCCGGTTTCTGTATGAAAGAACGTATTGTAGTCGCACTCAGCGGAGGTGTCGACAGCCTTTCAACTGCCGTTTATTTGCAGAAAGATTACCAAGTCATAGGTTTGCATTTGCAGATGACCGAAACGAATGAAGACCTCGAAGAGGTGCGACGCATTTGCAAAAGTTTGGACATTCCGTTCTTTGAGAAAAACATACAAAAAGAGTTTCGAGAGAACGTTATCGAAACTTTCAAAAACGATTATCTGAATGCACGAACGCCAAACATCTGCACACATTGCAATCATTGCGTAAAGATTCCAGCTTTACTTGAATTTGCCGATGAAAAAGGAATAAATAAAGTTGCGACAGGGCATTATGCTCAAGTCATTCAAAGAAATGACAGTTACCTTTTGCAAATGGCTGCAGACAGATGGAAAGATCAATCATACATGCTTTACCGTCTGAATCAGCAACAGCTATCGCGTCTTGTGCTTCCTTTGGGAGGAATCAACAAACAAGAGGTTAAAGAATACGCCGCAAAAAAAGGTTTTGGCAAAACGGCAAAGCAACGCGAGAGTTACAGCCTTTGTTTTACGCAAGGAAAGAACTACAAAGATTTTTTATTGGAACAATGCCCCGAATTGAGGTCACTAGAAAATGGAACGGTGATTAATTCTAAAGGAGAGCAAATCGGCACACACAAAGGCTACCCTTTTTACACCGTAGGGCAGTACAAAGGACTTGAAACCAAAGAAAAACTATATGTAACCGCAATCGACCACCGCCAAAACCTCATCACAGTAGGACAAAAGTCGGATTGCTATCATTCAACAGTGGAAATAGGTACTCTGCACCTACATCAAGCAAAGCGAATAGAGAATTGCGAAAAATTCTTGATAAAAATACGCGGCAAAGACGAAGGAACTATAGGCTCTATCCGCCTTTCAAAACAAGAAACACAAGACATGCCGGCGTCAAACAATGCACTGACAAAAGCAATCATAACTTTCGACAACGCGGTCTTTGCTCCGATGCGAGGACAAGATGTTGTGGCGTACGCAAACGATGATACCGTTGTTTTGGGCGGTGTAATAATCTGACAAAATAAAAGATACCGAAATTATTTCGAACGTTTGAACGCTCCAGAAGTCGCTGCAGGAGTCCAATTCCTCAAAACACCCATCACTTTCTTCTTATCATATCCCTCACCCTGCTCCAAAAGATCAGTACTCTGCGTATGCAGACGCTGTCCCTTATTATCATAAATCAAAAGCACAGGAAAACCGAATCTGTCAGCATAATCGGTAAAGCGAAGCAAGTCTTCATCTTTTTTATAATCCAAATGCACAACTACAAAGTTGCTATCGACCAATTGTTTCAAGTCTTTATCCGACTGAACAAAGCTATCGAACATCTTACACCAACGACACCAATTTCCGCCAAACTGAATCAACACATGTTTGTCTTCTTTCGTAGCCTTTTCAACAGCATCCTTGATTTGAACTCTCCAATCGGCTTTTTCATCATAAAGTTTCTGAGCATTGGCAAGCGAGACGCTGAAAACAAAAGCCAAAAGCAATAAAATCTTTCTCATATTTCTAATCTTTATAGTTTGCAAAAGTAAGTTTTTTTCAATAAATGACAATGAACCAATAAAAAATCGTATTTTTGTCCTTGATTTACAAAACAATCAGATATGAATATGAGAACACAAAACAAAATCAGAAGAAAATCTATTGCAGTCTTTGCAATGCTTTTATGCCTATTTGTCGGCATAGATGCCAATTCACAAGAAACAAAACGCATATTATTTCTCGGTAACAGCTACACCCATACCAACGATTTGCCGTCTATGATTTCCAATCTGGCAGAATCTCAAGGCAAATCAATATATCACGAATCCAAAACGCCGGGTGGTACATGGTTTTCAGGACATTTTAACGACGAAACGACAAGAAATAAAATCGCACAAGGCAATTGGGACATTATAGTCTTGCAAGGACAAAGTCAAGAGGTTGCTTTTCCAGACGGACAGTTTGATTTTCAAGTCTATCCTTACGCAAAAGCACTCGATTCTTTGGCAAAAGCACACAATCCACAAGTAAGAGTTGTTTTTTATATGACTTGGGGATACAGATATGGCGATCCGATGAATTGTCCTTACTTTGAGCCGTTCTGCACCTTTGAGGGAATGGGAAATCGTTTGAAAGACAACTATCTGAGAATGGCTCGCGATTTCTCTTCCGAAGTTTCGCCGGTCGGTGCTGCTTGGATGGAATCGATAGCAACAGATTCCACAATAGTGTTACACTCTTCCGACAATTCGCATCCAAATATAAACGGAACTTATTTAGCGGCTTGCTGTTTTTATGAGACCATTTTCAAAGAACGAATCGAAGAGGCATGGAAACCAAACAATGTTTCGCAAGAAATTGCTCAATACTTGCAGGGCATAGCCAACAGAGTTGTTTTTGAAAGACTTCAAGAATGGGACTTTACTCAAAACAACTCATCGCTCGAACCTGAGAAAGAAAGCACGATTGAGGACTTCGATGCCTTTGTTCAAAACAACGAAATTGTAATCAACACTCGCAACATATCGGGACAAACAAGCGTCGAATTGATTGCAAGCGATGGAAGAACACTATCAAAACAAACGTATTCTTTGAGCAAAGATGAACAAATCAAGCTAAGGCTTACCGAAAGCATATCGGGCGTTTGCATTGTCAGACTTTGCCACAATTCGGACTGTATCGGCAAAAAGATAATCGTTATCAGATAAGAATTTAACGAAACGAAGAAAGAATTTTCTGAATCTTTGTTTTAATTTTCTGTTTCTTGATTTCAGTAAATTGAAACAAAGATTCATTTTTTTGAAACTTGATTTGACTAAAATAATTCTTAACTTTGTAAATTCATAATCAGGAATCGTATGGCAAAGGTTGGAATATTAAATATTGGAGATGAGCTTTTAATCGGTCAGGTCATAAATACTAACGCCGCAGATATGGCAAAGATTCTTAACAACAATGGTTTTGATGTTTACAAAAGCATTGTATGTTCGGATAATGCCGAAAGCATAAGGACTAATCTTCGAAATCTTATTTGCGAAACAGATATTGTTTTGATTACAGGAGGTTTGGGGCCGACAAAAGATGACATTACAAAAAAGATTTTGGCAGAAGAATTTGATTCGGTTTTGATTACAGATTCTCAAGTACTTGAACATGTTGAACAATACTTTACAAAACGAGGTCTACCCTTTACCGAGACAAATCGCGAACAAGCTTTGGTTCCCGATAAATGCCAAGTTATTTTCAACAATGTGGGAACGGCTCCGGGAATGTGCTTTAATAAGGATGGCAAAATCATAATCTCTATGCCAGGAGTGCCGTTTGAAATGCGTTTTATGATGAATAAGGTTATCGAAATCATTAAAAAGCATTTCGATAGCGAGACAATAGAACACAGAACCTTGCTTTTGAGCGGCATTGGTGAAAGTTTTCTTTCGGATATGCTTGAAGATTTTGAAGCGAATCTGCCGAGCAATATCTCTCTTGCTTATCTTCCGAAGGACGGAACGTTGCGTTTGAGACTTACCGTCAAGGGTAAAGACAAGCAAGCGGTGATTGATTCTGCCGATAGTTTTTGTGAGGATTTGCGAAAGAGGGTTGATGAATATTTTATGGGATTCGATAGCGACAACATCGCTCAAACACTTGGCAAACGCTTGATTGAACGGAACGAAACGATAGCAACGGCTGAGAGTTGTACGGGTGGGAATATAGCACACTTGATTACGCTTGTTGCAGGCAGCAGTCGATACTACAAAGGCAGTGTTGTAAGCTATGCAAATGAGGTAAAAGAAAATCTGTTGGGCGTTCAAAAGAAAAGTCTTGAAGAGTTTGGGGCTGTAAGCGAAGAGGTGGTAAGGCAAATGGCAGAAGGAGCAAGAGAAATAATGAAGACAGATTATGCGATTGCAACCTCAGGCATTGCGGGACCCGATGGCGGAAGCGACGAAAAGCCGATTGGGACGGTTTGGATTGCGGTTTCGGGAAAGGGAAAGTGCGTCGCAAAGAAATTTTTGTTTAACACAACCCGCGAAAACTTTATCGAACGCACATCGAATCAGGCAATATTGATGTGTTTGGAAGTTTTGGCGTCAAAGTATAAAGACTGATTTGCTCTTTATCTCGTTTCTTTTGCGTAACTTTGTCGAAAATTAGATTGAATCGGCTATTTGACGTAATATGAAGAAGATTATAAGGTTCGTTCTCCGCAGAATACCAAGACGTATTTTGCAAAGGTTTGTCAGATTTGCAATGCTGTGTTGCAAGCCTTTTTATTTGGGAAACAAAAAAGAATGTCCCGTATGTGGGAAACATTACAGAAAGTTTTTGCCTTATGGCTATGTTGTATCGAGAGAAAATGCCTTATGTCCGAATTGCCTTGCGTTGGAACGCCATCGCCTTTTGTGGTTATTCTTACAAGAGAAAACCAATCTTTTTACAGCGAATCTGTCCTTTCTTCATATAGCTCCCGAAATTTGTTTCATCGATAAATTCAAAAAACGCAATAATCTGAATTACAAAACTGCTGATTTGGAAAGTCCTTGGGCTGATATACATTTGAATATAGAAGAGATGCCTTTGGAGGATTCAAGTTTCGATGTCCTTATGGCAAATCATATTTTGGAGCATGTTGAACATCTTGACAAGGCATTAAGCGAAATTTACAGAGTTTTGAAAGTTGGCGGATGGGCAATCTTACTTTCTCCTATCAATCCAAAGAGAGAAACAACCTATGAAGACGCTTCGATTACTGATCCTTTGGAAAGAGAAAAACATTTCGGACAAAAAGACCATGTAAGAGAGTTTGGAAGAGATTACGCACAGGTTCTAGCATCGGCAGGCTTTGAAGTAGAAGAATCAGACTTTGCATCCACCCTTTCAAAAGAAGTTTTGGAGAGAATGTCTTTGGCAAGCGAAGATGTTTCTAATATTGTAAATCATATATTCGTTGTACATAAACCAAAGATATGAAGATAGTTTTAATCGGTACGGCATATCCTTACAGAGGAGGCTTGGCGTTATTCAACGAAAGGCTTATGGAGCAATTTCGTTCCGAAGGAGAAGATGTTGAAATTCAAACTTTCACTTTGCAATACCCCTCTTTTCTTTTTCCGGGTAAGACTCAGTACAGCGAAAGCAAGGCTTCGCACAGATTCAACATCGTTCGAAGTGTAAATTCTATCAATCCGTTATCTTGGATCAAGGTAGGGAAGAATGTCAAAAGAGAAAAGCCCGACATTGTTCTCATAAAATATTGGTTGCCTTTTATGGCTCCTTGCTTTGGTTTCATATCTCGAATAATCAAATCAAACAAACATACAAAAATCATAGCGATTGCCGATAATATAATCCCCCATGAGAAAAGATTTTTTGACAATTGGCTGACTAAATACTTTGTAAAGTGTGTCGATTGTTGGATTGCTATGAGCAAAAGCGTGCTTGACGACATCAATATCTTCGACAAAACTGTTCCAAAAAAACTAATGCCACATCCTTTGTTTGATAACTTCGGACAAGCAATCGAAAAAGCGGAAGCACAAAAGCGTCTGAATCTTGATTCTCAAAAAATAAATCTCTTGTTTTTCGGTTTGGTCAGAGAATACAAAGGTCTGGATTTGTTATTGGAGGCTTTGAGCGATGAAAGGTTGAAACAAATGCCTTTACACCTTACTGTGGCAGGAGAATTCTATGATAACTACAAAAAATACGAAGACTTGGTTGAGCAACTTGGCTTAAAAGAAAGAGTAAGTATGCAAAACAAATTTGTGGAAGATAATGAAGTTGTGAATTATTTTTGTTCTACAGATTTGGTTGTGCTTCCTTATAAATCGGCTACTCAAAGCGGAGTTACACAGATTGCATTCCATTTCTCAAAGCCAATGCTTGTTACATGCGTTGGAGGATTACCTGAAATCGTTGCTGATGGCAAAAGCGGATATGTATGTTTGCCAGAGGCGAAAAGCATAGCAGATTGTCTGATTGACTTTTGTACAAATCGGAAAGACTTCTCGGAAAGTCTGGAAGAAGAAAAGCAACGTTTCGCTTGGGATAAGATGACTGCGGCAATACGACTTTTATATAATGAATCTAAAATACATAACTCAAAATGATAATTAGAAGCAAGGCTCCTTTAAGATTGGGTTTGGCAGGTGGCGGAACAGACGTTTCACCTTTTTCAGACATTTACGGTGGTTGCATATTGAATGCCACTATCAGCCTTTTTGCTTATTGCGATATAATACCTCGCAATGACAATCGCATAGTGATGATTACCGAAGACAGAGGAGAAAGATTCGAATCCGAAAGTATGAGAGAACTTCCTTTGGATGGAAATCTGGATATATTGAAAGCTATATACAATCGTGTGGTAAAAGATTTTGATTTGCCACCTTTGTCGTTCGAACTGCACACCTTTGTCGATGCTCCTGCCGGTAGCGGATTGGGAACCTCATCAACTTTGGTTGTCGCAGTGCTTGGTGCATTTGTTCAATGGTTACGCCTGCCGCTTGCGGAGTATGACATAGCTGCATTGGCGTATTCGATAGAGAGAATCGACCTTCGCCTTGCAGGAGGCAAACAAGACCAATATGCGGCAACATTCGGAGGGTTCAATTTTATGGAATTTTACGCCGAGAACAAAGTTATAGTAAATCCACTTCGCATAAAAGAATCGATAATGAATGAATTGTCGAGAAATCTTGTTTTGTTTTACACATCTACTTCGAGAAGTTCTGCCGATATAATCGAAAGACAACAAAAGAATGTAGTTGCTAACAACACTCAATCTATCGAAGCAATGCAACAACTCAAGAAGCAGGCTGTTCTAATGAAAGAGGCACTTTTGAGAAACGAGTTAGACAAAATCGGAGACATCTTAAACCTTGGCTGGGAGTATAAAAGGCAGATGGCAAGAGGTATAAGCACCGATTTGTTCGAAGATGTGTACAAGGCTGCCTTGAATGCGGGAGCAAGAGGTGGTAAAATCTCGGGAGCTGGTGGTGGAGGCTATATTTTCTTCTATTGTCCCGACTGCGTAAGATACAAAGTTATTGAGGCATTAAGCAATTTCGGCGGAAAAGTAAGACGATTCGAATTTACAAAACAAGGATTGCAAACATGGCAGATATAAACGAGTTAAACGAAGCTATAATCCTTTGCGGTGGAAAGGGAACAAGACTCAAAGAAGTAGTCAATGATGTTCCCAAACCTTTGGCTCCGATTGATGGTATCCCGTTTCTAAGCATCTTGATGAAGTATTTGAAAGCTCAAGGTATAAGAAGAGTAATTCTCGCAACGGGATATATGCACGAAAAGATAGAAAACCTTTACGGCAATTGCTATGAAGGAATGGAAATCGTTTATTCGGTAGAACAGAATCCGCTTGGCACAGGTGGAGCAATCGCAAAAGCTTTGAAAAAAGTAATGAACGAAAATGTCCTCGTTTTGAACGGCGATAGCGTAATCAAGTTTCAGTTGAATGAAATCAAGAAACAATTCGACGAAATCAAGAAACAATTTAGCGAAATCAAGAAAGAATCTGACGAAACAAAGAAACAATTTTCTCTTTTCAAGATTCATTCGTGCCATTTCAGCACTCAATCACTCGCTATTTAATAACGCAAACACTGAATTTTTAGTGTACAAAGATAATTCATTATATCGAATCCACCAAATAACAAGCGTTTTTTACATCTTTTCTACTAAAAACAACAAGCGTCCGTGTCATAAGACACAGACGCTTTGTCATTTATATGAATTAAGTTTTGAAGCAAATTATTTGCTTTCGTTCTTATCCATTTCTTCTTTTAATGAAGCCAAAACATCGATATCACCAAGCGTTGTTTTTTCCAAGCCTTCGTTTATCTTCTTTACAGCAGCAGCTTCAGGATTACCTTTCTTTTCTTCTTTTTTAGGTTCTTCTGGTTGCCATACACGAGTGTGAGAAACTACGATTTTCTTGTTCTCTTTTGAGAATTCGATAACCTTAAATTCCAATTTCTCGTCAGCTTTTGCTACGCTCTTGTCTTCTTTAACCAAGTGTGATTTTGGAGCGAAACCTTCAACTCCGTAAGGCAAAGATATAACAGCTCCACCCTTGTCATTAACGTTCATAATCGTACCTTCGTGAACAGAATTCATTGTAAAGATACTTTCGAACACATCCCAAGGATTTTCTTCAAGTTGTTTGTGTCCCAAACTCAAACGACGGTTTTCTGCATCCACTTCAAGAACGATTACTTCCATTGCTTCACCAATCTTAGTGAACTCTGCAGGATGTTTAATCTTCTTGCTCCATGACAAATCTGAGATATGAATCAAACCATCAACACCTTCTTCCAATTCAACGAAGATTCCGAAGTTTGTGAAGTTTCTAACAACTGCATTATGTTTGCTTCCTACAGGATACTTATCAGCGATGTTTGCCCATGGATCTGGAATCAATTGTTTGATACCCAAAGACATCTTTCTTTCTTCTCTGTCCAAAGTCAATATAACCGCCTCTATTTCATCACCAATCTTTAAGAAGTCATGAGCAGTTCTTAGATGTTGACTCCAAGACATTTCAGTTACGTGAATCAAACCTTCAACTCCAGGTATTATTTCAACGAATGCACCGTAGTCAGCCAACACAACA
>ERZ808027.70-NODE-70-length-10789-cov-3.214152_pt1 | contig 10789 bp, 21 predicted proteins | sample MGYA00380183_ERZ808027 | MGnify/ENA primary metagenome ERZ808027 (study PRJEB31490, sample SAMN06133374) | cow dung metagenome | isolation source: H7 | host: cow | place: China: Chengdu | collected 2015-05 ...
AAGATATTTAGCAGGAGAATTTAAAAAAATTTTAAAATAGGGTTGATTTTCTTACCCCTATGTAATATAATAAAAGTGTAAGGAACAACAAGACAAAAACAAAAATAAAAAATAAATAAAAAAGAGGTATAATCCTCTTATCGGTTTCATATAATGTAATATGAAACAAATAAAAAATTAAAAGTGAGGATGATATTTATGAATAACGTGAAAAATGTGAAAGTTGAAAGTTTAAATAAAGTTGGTAGTGTTAAAAAAGTTAATGAGTTTACATTTACATTAGTTGACCGTAGCGACAAAATGCGATACATGGTAGAAGTAACAGTAGATGGAACAGATTTTAGTCGACTTGAATTGGTCGCTCACAATACCTGGAAAAAAGGAGCATTTGTTAAAGTAATTCGCAATATTTTAAAAGAACAAAAAGAAAATGAAGAAAATGAAACAAAAGGGGAATAATTTCCCTATCGGATTCATATAATATAATATGAATCAACAAAATAAAAGATAAAGGGGTTTGATATTATGATTAGAAACTGGCACGATTTTTATTTGCAAGATGCTTATAATTTAGAGGGAAAACGTACACCAAAAAATACTGAATGTTGGCAAGTTAATTGTGGAGGTAGAGCATTAGGTTTAGAAAATTGGTTCTGCCCGTATTCAACAGAAGAGGATAGTGATAGACTTTTTGAAGATTGGGAAAGTGATTTGTCAAATGATGAACGTGCAGAAGAAACGACAGAATGGATGTTAAAACACGTACCTGGTTTACGCAGAATTGAAAGCAAAGATGATTTACAACCTGGTGAAAGATTGATTGCATACCGTTGCAGTACTCATGATTTTCACTTTATGTATATGAATGAAAATGGTAATTGGTTGACAAAACAAGGCGGTTCACGTACAAAACGTATTAGTGAGAAAAAAGTATTTTCAGATTATTGGCTTGCTGGGTGGAACGTATATGATAGTAAATTAATTTTACTAGCAAGAAAAATGAAATAAAATTAAAATAATTTACATAAAAGAGGGTTAAACCCTCTATCGGTTACATATAATATAATGTAACGAAAATAAAAAACTAAAGGGGATGTTCGTATGTTAGGTAATTGGGAAAATAAATTTTATGAAGATGAATATAATGTGAATGGAAAACGCAACCGTAAAAACACTGAAAGAGAAGATTATAATTGTGGTGGATATGCGTTACAAACATTTTCATGGATACTACCTTGTGAAGATGAAGATGAATGCTCAGAATTATATGATTTAGATATTGATTGGGAAGAGGAAGAGGATAATATTGATGAAGAATCATTAAATAGATTTTTTGATAGAAGTGCAAAACGTGGAGCAGAGTGGATGTTAGATAATATTCCAAACTTACGACAAGTTTCATCACCTGATGAAGAATTAGAAGAGGGAGAATGGTTAATTGGATTTAAAGTTGGAATGGGTTGTGGAACGGGGGATTTCCACTATATTAGACGCACACCTAGCGGAAGATTTTACCATAAACCTGGTGCAAATAGAGTTCGCAGAATGGGTAAAAAAGAGGCATTAAGTGATAATTGGTGTGATGGGCGTTATACTAGTAAAACGATATGGTTAGCAAGAAAAAAATAAGAAAAAATACATAAAAGGGGTTGAAAACCCCTATCGGTTGTAATATAATAATATTACAACAAGAGAAAAAATAAAAAAGGGGTTTGATAGTATGATGGAAATTGGAATTTTTAGAAAAGAATTGCATGAAATTGACATGATTAATAATGGCATGACAGAACATATTGGAGCATATGATTGGGTAAGTGTGGCGGATGGCAGAGAAGTAGTATTTGAGAATAGTGTCGAACCAATAGGATTTATGACAATGGTTAATAAAAATGGTAAACCAGTGGAATTAGTAATATTTAGAGAATGGTGTAATGATTTTAAACCTTTAAGTGATTTATAGAATTAGAGGTTGAAAAAGCAAAAGAAATATAATATAATAAAAGTGTAAGATAAAAAAAGGATTGATGTTATGGAATTAATATTCATGCAACAAATAATTAATGAAATTTACATAACATTCACTGAAATTTTCAAAAAAGAATTAGAAAAATGAGGCATATGCCTCTATCGAGGTACATATAATATAATGTACCGAACAACAAAGTCGACCACAGACATTTAAGGAGATTGATATTATGAGTAAAAATGTAAAAGAAGTTAAAGAGTTCAATTTAGATTATAATTTACCTCAAGTACGTTTATTAGAGGGTGATGAATTATTTGCAGAACACGACAAATTACAACAACATTTTGCAAGAAAAACAAATATTACATACAACTCTCAAAATAAACCAACAGTGGAACAAGTTTTAAATGATTTAAAAGAAGTTGAAGAGGTACGTATTGACTTAGGATTATATTTAAAAATTAGAGTTGGACAAAATAATAGAATTTGGATTAATGGAAATTTAGTTGGATACAACGCAAGTTCGACAAAAGATGAACAAGTTCGAGCAGATGAAGTTTGGACATATGTAGAAAAAACAAATGATTGGATTGCACCAACAACAGTGAGAGATACAGGGGAAACATGGTTAAGAAATAAATTAGCACAATTATTAGAATAGGGGAATATTTTCCCTATTCTAATAATACAATTAAATAAGGGGGCAAAAAATATGGGTGAAAATGAAAAAACAATGGTGTGTAAATTGTTCAAAGATTTTACTGAGTTAGAGCAAAGATATTTAGAAGCCTTGGTTGATGAAGTTATAATGGAAAAAGGGATAAACGTTACAGACCACTGCTTACATAGATTAAAACAACGCAACTATTCATTGGGGAAATTACAATATTCAGTAAGACAAGGCAAAGTAATTGAATTACAATTTGATGAAACAGGATGTAAAGTATTATTAAGTTTTGCTAGTGGTAGTCAATTTGGAAAAGGATATACTAGTTATACAGTATATGATTTACAAACAGGATATGTAGTGTCAGCATGGCAAAAACAAAAAAAGGCAGAGAGAAAATTAAATACAAAAACATATATAGGATATAAACAATATTTGCAAAGACAAGATACAATTATACATATGGTAAGTGATTCATTGAATTATACAGTAGATGATTTTAAACGACTTATTTTTAAATATGATAGACGACCACTTAATCCTAAAACTGAAACAAAATGGAAAAAATTCATGAATGGTGAAATTGATTTTAAAGATTTATAGGGAGCATATTTTGCTCCTATCTTACCTATACTATAAGTGTAGGAAAAAATTTAAAGAGGTGATTGATATGTTTACAAAAACAAAGATGGTAGCAGCAGGAGTTGTAGTGGCAGGAGTCGTTTGTACAGGATGTTATATTAGTGGTAGTTATAATGCGATTGATAGTAAAATGGAGCAGTTAGAAGCATCAAATAGACAACAACAGGAATATATTGAATATTTGAAAGCAGAGGGAATTAAATATGAAAAATTTGTAAATAGTGTGAGTCAAGAAGTTGAATTAGTATTATTTACAGAAGATGGAATTGTTAATACAGTAGTTGAAAATGGTAGTAATTTTCTAACAAAAACAAAAACAGAGTTTGCGATTGAATATAAAGTAAAATTGGGTATTAAAACTGATGATATTCATTTTGCAAAACGTGGAGAAAGTATTGTTATTACAGTAGATAGGGATGATGTTGAAGTCAATAGTTTAGAAATTGTTAATAAAAATATTCTAGTCAGAAGTGGTAAACTATTTGGCGATTACATGACTCAAGCAGAGAAAATTGCAGCAGAGAAATTAATTGTAGATAAAGCAAAAGAAGAGGTATTAAATGGACATAATGTTGATTTAGCACTTGACTCATTAAGAGATTACTTAAATGGATTAGCAGATACTTTTGAGGTAAAAGTTGAAATTATTATTTGTTAAGGGTTGAAAAACCCTTCATCTTATACTATTATTATAGTGTAAAGGAAATAAAAAGAAAAGGGGTAGATGATTTATGAATAAAAAAATGTTAAGTTTAGGTTTAGTGGGTTTGATGGCTTCAGGTACAGTGGCACAAGCAGCAGAGGGAATGATTACTATTGACGCAGGACATGGTGGAAATAATTCAACTGCTGGGAAACGAGCAGCAAATGGAGCGTTCTATGAATGGGATATTAATGATAAAGTGGCAGATGTTTTAGAAGTTTTACTTGAAGAAAAAGGATATACAGTTGAACGTTTAGATGATGTGAGCGGAATGTCAGATGTTTCATTAAATGCTAGATTAAGAAAAGCAAAAGATTTAGGTTCAGACTTACATATTAGTATTCACCAAAACGCACTAGATGATATTATGTGGAGTAATGCAACAGGAACTGAAACATACTATTCAGTGCTAGGTAGTAGACGTTCACAAGAATTAGCAAAAGATATAGCAACACGTATGGCACAATACATTGGAACAGTAAACAGAGGAGATAAAGGAACAACAAATGAGTTATTCATTACTAGAGAGTTCACTAGAAGTGGAATTGATGCAGTATTAGTTGAGGGATTGTTTCAAGATAATGAAAAAGATGTAGAATATATGCAAACAGAAGAATATGCCAACTCATACGCAAAAGCAGTTTTTGATGGAATAGTTAATACATACGGTGAAAATTTAGGTGAAAAACAAGTACAAGCACAAGCAAAAACTGAAGTTCACATTATTAAAACAAGCGTTAAACCAGGAGATTTTGTAAGAGTTAAAGAAATTGGTGAAACATTAAACATTCGTAGATACCCAAGTCCTCAAAGTGAAGTAGTTGGAGAAGTTCAACCAGGTGAAAGTTTTACAGTTGTGGATGTAAATGATTCAGGTTGGGGATTATTAAAAAGCTATGAAACAGGAAGAGATGGATGGGTGAAACTTTCAGACAAATATGTAGAAGTTTTAAAATAATGGGGTTGATTTTTACCCCTATCTATACTATTATTAAAGTGTAAGGGAGATGATAATATGAATGGATTAAGAACAATGAGAATTAAAGATGTACGCATAATTGTTGATGAAGATACATATAATGAAATGAGAGGACAAAAGTTAAGTGTTACAAAAACAGGAAGTGTTTACTGGCATGGAGCATATAAGAAACACCCGTTAGGTAAAGTAATTACTCACACAATGTTTGAACCTAATTTAGTTGTTCGACATATTAACGGAAATAAAGCAGATTTCCGATATGACAACTTAGAAATTGTCACAAAAGGAGAAATAATGAGAAGAGCAGGAATACCATTCACACCAAAAGAAGAAGATGAAGAAGAAGAAAATAAAGGGAAAATTAAGTAATATTTTCCCTATCGACTACATACAATATAGTGTGTAGTAAATAAAAAAATGGGATGGAGTGTTGTGGATGAAAAACGGAATGAAAATGACAAGTGTAGGGTTATTAATGAGTTTAACATTAGTAGGATGTTCACCTATGATGGATGTTGAAACTTTAGGGAATGGATTTTTAGAATTAACAGATGCAGAACAAATTGAATTTATTGAAGATTATGCGGCACCAGTAATTGAAAAATTAATGGCTGAGGCAATTATAGTAGAAGAACCAAACGTACATTCAGATGAAGCATTAAATGCGTTAGTACAAGGCATTACATGGACTATTGAACGTGGTGAATTTGGGAATGCAACCGCAATAGGAATTTTAGAAAATACAACAGATAAAACTATTGACTATATTGAAATTGAGTACAAATTTAAAAAAGATGGTATAACAGTAGATAGTAGTTGGACAAACGCAATTAATATTGCCCCAGGTGAAAAAGTACAAATTGAGATTTATACATATGAAGATTTTGATAGTTTAGAAGTAGTAGGTTCAAGTGGATTTTAATAAATAAGGGGTAATATTCCCCTATCGTGCTTCATATAATAATAGAGAGGATTGATTAAATGGAAAAAGTAATTTCAAATGTCAATGTGTATGATTTAGAGGAAACGTTGGTGGCAAGTGGGTATGCTATGGTTGATGATTATGATGCACAAGCAGTGAGAAGTGAAATATTAAGTTTAAGAGTTGGACAAGTGATAGGCACTTTTGAAGAAGATAGACACTATAAACGAGCATTAAAACTAACGAAGGCGCCATTAAATAGTGGTCATGTAAGTTGGGCAAAAGGTGTTGTAGTAAATATGGATATTACATTTACCAACAAGGCATGGATTGAACTACAACGATACCACTTTATTGACATTATTACTGGTCAAAGTTGTATGCACAGAATTAGTAAATTTGATTTGGATAAGGCATTTAATGAGTACGTAGACCCACATATTATTATTCACTTAAAAGCAATTCAAAAAGAATATTTAGATAACCCTACACCTGAGAACTACTTAAAATTATTATATTCTACACCTAGTGGAATTTTATTAACTGGCAGAGTAACAACTAACTACCTTCAGTTGATGAACATTTACCAACAACGACATAACCATAGACTTCCCGAGTGGAGACAGTTTACACAAGAGTTATTAGAATTACCAATGTTCAAGGAGTTATTAATTGTTAATGGAATTCTAAAAGAGGAGTGAGTCCATGAAAAATATTAAATGGCTTGAAGTTTATGCTTGGGTTTTAATTGTTATAGGTGTTATAGTATTGGTTGGTGGCGCTATTGAAATTTACTAGAGAGGAATGATAATAATGAGTACTGTTATTGGAACGGTGATATTCATAGCAATATTGGCATTTGTAGGTGATTGGTTATTAAATAGAGATAAATAGGAGGAGTAATTGATGAAAGCGACATTGCTTATTATAACATTGATTTTAAGTGTTATTCATATTGTAATGACTAGCATTACTGATGATAGACGTGTATACGAAAGTTTAAATAAAAAGCAACTATATACATTGTCTTGGATTAAAGATGTAATTAGTACAGTAATAATTTTATTATTAGTGATTTTAGCATTTGTTCAGGGTTGACTTTTGAGGGTGGATGCACTATAATAAAAGTGTAAACAAAATAAAACGAAATGGAGAGATGTTTAATGTTTAACTTAACTGTAGAAGAAAGTATTTCAACTTTAATTTTATTAGAAGATTTAATTCAGAATGTAGACGACGAACATAGTGCTTATGCATTGGAATACGTACATGATGAGATTGATAGTCAAATGCTAAGTTCGTTTGGGTTTGACCCAGAGGTTGAAGTTGGTCAAGAGGTATTTGGATATTTGAAAGAAAATTTACAGGAAACGGTTCGTTATGATGTTGATGATTTCATTGTGGAAGTGTTAAAAGCAATTTTCGTTCCACTATTAGAACAGGAAGATGCGTTGACACCACAAGCTAAAATTCACGCCGCAAAAATATTATTTAAAATTTCGTAAAGGGTGATTGAGATGGAAAGAGAATATGTGGAATTATTGATTGAGGCAAGACGTGTATTGGGAACACCATATATTACAATTAATGACAGAAGTTTTTATGTTATGTTACCATACGAAGCATTTAATGCAGTTCAAGCAGGGGATTTGACAGCGGAAGATTTTGAAAAGTTTAAAATGGAAAAAAATATTTTCTATATAGCAGAGGTAACACTATAAAGGGTGATTTCTATGAGTGTAATTGAATTCAAAAAACAGGAAGACAAAAAACGGGAACCCGATAGGGGTTCTCTGATAAAAGAAGCAATACATATTGTTGATACAGAGGGTGTAGATAAAGTTCACGACACGATGGGTAGACGTTACTTACAAGCAATTACTACATTGAATGCTTTAAAAGAAACACGATATGCAATAGGTTTAGTACTAGCATTGAGTCAGGAGGAATATTACAGTTATGTGGAACGCTTATTTGAATTGGATTATGCACTTGACATTTTCGGAGAAATGTACAAACAGACAGAACGAAATGATTCTTTGGGCAATGCTATATGCTTAACTTTTCTTCCACGAATTGCAGAAATTATAGATTGGGTAGATGAACTGTTTGGTGAGATTGGAGACCGTTGGGAAGAGGGAAGAGATTTGAACACTGAACTTGCCCCACTGTTTATTCAGGTTAGCGACCATTTAGGTTTAAGCGACGAAGACGTGGAATTAGACTATGAGAAATTCCTTGAAATTAGCCGGTCTACGGCGAGATATGTGACTGCCGAATTAGTTAATAGAAGAATAGTTATTAACGCATATGCTGAGAAAAAAGAGGCTTTAATGGCGATTATGGGTAGCAAGACATTAAATATTGGTAGTCTAATAACTAGATATTGAAAGGTGGTGAGATTGTGGAACGATTTTTAAAAGCAATTAAGGCATTAGCTCGTTTAGTTGGATTATACGGGCAAAGAGTTGTTAAAGTATTACAAATAGCAATGATTCATTTCGAAGAAATTGCCGCAGTAACAGACAAACAACATGAACAATTAACAGACCAATTAAGACAACTGTTAGAAGTGATGGATGTCTTAGATGAAATGATTGACCAAGCAAAAGCAGAAGTATTTGAAAAATAATTATTAAAACCAACCTTTCGGGGTTGGTTTTTTTGTCGATGTGTAATATAATAAATTTGTAAGGGAAACAAAACAACTTAGAAAGAAGTTGGATAAAAGTTAGAAATTAAAGGTTGACTTTATAAACTTTATATACTATAATAAGTATATAAAGAAAAACAAATTGAAAGGATGATGTGCTATGGCTAATGTGAAAGTGTTTGATTTTGTTTTAAATACTGGAGATTTTCCAAAAAATGATGGCGGAAATTTTAGTTTTAAAACATTAATTGAAATGGTAGGAAATAAAAATTATGTTGGCGGAGATTTTACGTTGCGCACCAACCTTGGAAATGATTCAACGACAGGTCGTTTAACGACGGTTCGTACATATAAAAAAGGTGTTTCTGGATATACTACAAATACAGTTGAATTTGAATTGTGGCTAGAAAATGAGTTTATTGGTACAATACAGGTTCCATACAGTGATATAACAACCAAAGTACAAAAAAACAAATACAAAACGACAAAAACTAAAATTGGTTCATTATTAACCGATTGGCAAGATAAACTAAAAAATAAAAGACAACAACAGCACAAGCAACAGCAACAAAAAGAAGTCGAAGAGCAAGGAATTAAGAACTTACTTCAACAGATAAAAGATTTAAAATTCGAATTAAGTAAAACGCAAGATGATTTACAAAATGCATTAGACGATGTTCAAATTGAAAAAGATAGAAGTACAAAAGCGCTTATGAAGATAAAACAAGATTTAGCACAAGAACAAAAAAATTCAATTAACGTTGCAAAAATTGCCGGTACATATTTACGCCGAGAATATACATTAGCAAAAGCACTTTCAAAATTTGCTAAAGATTACCCACAATATGCGGAACAATACTCAGATAGTATTAAAGCATTTTATGAAGGATTTGAAAAATAATTAATAATAAGGGTTGATTTTAGACCCTATCTGTAATATAATAAAAGTGTAACAAGTTATATTACAAACAAATTAAAAATAAGGGGTTTGATAATATGATGGAAGTTGGAATTTTTAGAAAAGAATTACACAAAAGAGAAATGATTAATAGTGGAATGGCGGACCAAGTTGGAGCATATAGTTGGGCTGATACTGCGGATGGAAAAGAAGTAGTATTTGAAGATAGTGTTTCTAGTATTGGATTTATGACAATGGTAAACCAAAGTGGTAGGTTGGTAGAACTGCCAGTTCTACGTGAGTGGTGCAACGATTTCCGTCCACTTTCAGAAATTTAAGAAGAAGTAGTAATACTTCTTCTATCTGTTACATATAATGTAACAAACAAATAAAAATATAAAGGGGTAGATATTATGTTAAGAAGAATGACAAGTTTAGCATTAGATGAAATGGCTCAACAAGATGGTACGTTAGAAAGATTTGAAGATTTAAGCAGACATGGATACAGCCTTGAAAAAATATTAAGTAAAATTGAAAGTGATTACGATTTTTACTTAGATGAAGATAGTGATTGGGATTACGAATAAAAATTCCAAAAAGAGGTATAAAATACCTCTATCAGGTATATAATAAAGTATACCAAACAAATTTAATATAAAGGGGTTTGATAGTATGGCTAAGGTGTTAAAAGTGAGAGCATGTAAAAAAACTAAACGCAATGCAATTCGTAAATACAAAGCATTAGTTCATTATTACAATATTCATAGTAAAATGTTAGATATTGTTAAAGAGATGTTGGAACGAAATATGTGGACGCGTCAGGAGTCAATGGAACATTCGGAAACAATTAGTGCTTTAGAGCAATTAGCGGAATGTTCTTTACACGTTGAGTTAGAGTTTTTACAGGCAAGAGATGTTGTTCATTCATTGTTAGACGAAGTTAAACAGGAAAAAGATGAGGGAGCAATTTTACTAAACCCAATGGATTATATACGCATTAGCGAAATGGTGGAATTAGAATTTTACTTGAATGAACTAAAAGACGAAGCAGGAAACATTTTACATGAAGTATTAGAAGTTTTAGATAAAATTAGAATTTAGGGGTTGATTTTACCCCTCATCTGTACTATAATAAAAGTGTAGTACAAAACAAATAAAAATAAAGGGGTTTGATAATATGATTAGAAATTGGGATGATTTATACTTAAATGATGCTTATAATGAGTTTGGAACACGTACACGCAAAAATGTCGAAGGTTGGCAATTTAACTGCGGAGGTTATGCACTTGAAACATATAATTGGATTTGCCCATACCAAGACGAGTCGGATAGTGACCGTTTGTTCGAGGATTGGGATAG
>ERZ808027.71-NODE-71-length-10760-cov-2.991669_pt1 | contig 10760 bp, 7 predicted proteins | sample MGYA00380183_ERZ808027 | MGnify/ENA primary metagenome ERZ808027 (study PRJEB31490, sample SAMN06133374) | cow dung metagenome | isolation source: H7 | host: cow | place: China: Chengdu | collected 2015-05 ...
ACCGGCGACTGGATTACCTTGAACGAAGGCGAAACCAACTTTGTGGGTTATGACTATACTGAATACGAAACTTCGATCCTCCGCTACCGTCAGGTGAAGCAGAAGAACCAGACTCTTTACCAAATCGTATTGAGCGACACTCCGTTCTATGCAGAAAGTGGTGGTCAGGTAGGTGACACTGGTGTATTGTGCAGCGAATTCGAAACAATCGAAATCATCGACACCAAGAAGGAAAACAACCTTCCTATCCATATCGCCAAGAAGCTCCCTGAACACATGGAAGCTCCAATGATGGCTTGTGTAGACACAGACAAGCGTGCTGCTTGTGCTGCCAACCACTCTTGTACTCACTTGCTCGACGAAGCACTTCGTGAAGTATTGGGTACACACGTGGAACAGAAGGGTTCGTTGGTATCACCGGATTCATTGCGTTTTGACTTCTCTCACTTCCAGAAGGTAACAGACGAAGAACTCCGCAAGGTAGAACACTTGGTAAACGCCAAAATCCGTGAAAACGTAGCTTTGCAGGAATACCGCAACATTCCTATCGAGGAAGCGAAGGAACTTGGTGCTATCGCTTTGTTCGGCGAAAAGTATGGCGATGAAGTACGCGTAATCCAATTCGGCAACTCTATCGAATTCTGTGGTGGTACTCACGTTTCTTCTACTGGTAAGATTGGTATGGTACGCATCATCAGCGAAAGCTCGGTAGCAGCAGGTGTGCGTCGTATCGAAGCTATCACCGGCGAAAAGGTAGAAAACATGATTGACAAGATTCAAGATACCATGGCCGACCTCAAGGCATTGTTCAACAATGTACCTGACTTGAAATCTGCTATCCGCAAGGCTATCGAAGAAAACGCTGGTTTGAAGAAGCAGGTAGAAGAATTCATGAAGGAAAAGGCAGCATCGTTGAAGAACGAATTGATGGCCAATGCAAAGGAAATGGGTGGCGTGAAGGTTATCAAGACCGTCGCTCCTATCAGCGCTGACGTAGCCAAGGATATCGCCTTCCAATTGAAGGGTGAAGTAGCAGGCAGTTTGTTGGTAGTTATCGGTAGCGTAGAAGGCGGCAAGCCAATGTTGACCGTGATGTTGAGCGAAGACCTCGTGAAGAACGGCTTGAAGGCTGGTAATCTCGTGAAGGAAGCAGCCAAGTTAATTCAAGGTGGCGGCGGTGGTGCGCCTCACTTCGCAACTGCTGGCGGTAAGAATCCGGAAGGTTTGCTCTCTGCTGTTGACAAGGTTATTGAATTGGCAGGACTTTAAGATAAAACGCCTCAGCGTTTAAGGCAAAATGTGCCGGCGTTAAAAAAACGTCGGCACATTTCTTTTATTCATCCAATTGTTCTTTCGGCCAATTTACCAAATAAAGTGTCTCCGTAGCACGGGTAAAAGCCGTATAAAGCCAACGGAAATAATCAGGTGAAAGCATATCCTCTGTCATATATCCTTGGTCAAGAAAAACTCGCTTCCATTGGCCACCCTGTGCTTTGTGACAAGTTACCGCATAGGCATATTTCACCTGCAAAGCATTGTAATGAGGGTCAGCCTTCATCTTTTTCATCCGTTCACGCTTTACGCTGATATCGGCATAATCTTCCATTACGGAATAAAAAAGTTTATCATTCATTTCTTTCGGCAACGCTGGTGTTTCGGTATGGAGCGTATCGAGCAAGAGTTTCACTTCCAATTCCATATCATTATAATCCGGAAAACGGAGAAGAACATCCGCAAAGCGGAAACCATACATTTCTCTCTCCCGACGAACTCGACGAACCACCGCGATATCGCCATTAGCTATGAAATCTATTTCTTTGCAACCTTCCGTCCAAAAATAATTATTTTTAGCTACCATCAGCAAATCGCCCGTTTCCAATTCTTCTTCCCGATAAAGAATCGTATTCCTTATACCTTTATTATAGATATTCGCCCGTTTGTTAGAACGACATACCACAATCGTCTCGTCCATACCAACATGATCGTAACTATCGGAGATGGCTTCTATCAATTCATTCCCAGGAATAACCTTGATATCGGGAAATCCTTCTACCTTGATAGAAGGAAGCGTAAAGAAATCCTCTTCAGCAATGTATCTTCGAAGTTCGGTTGCATTCCAAAGAATACCAGAGTCTTGCAGTTGACGAACTACTTCGGTCAACAAACCTTCATAAACCTCCAAACCATATCCTTTCAATACATCTGCTGAAAGGGCTGGACTTTCCTCCTCTCCCACTGGAGGAAGCTGAGCCGTATCCCCAATCAGCATCAATCGGCAACCTTGACCTGAATACACATATTGAATCAGGTCGTCCAACAAACGGCCGGTCCCGAACATGGACCCCGACAATCCTTCATTAGCAATCATGGAAGCCTCATCCACTATGAACAAAGTATGCTGATGCAAATTGTCGTTCATGGAGAAATTATCTATCTCATTCGAGAAACTTTTCTGCCGATAGATTTTCTTATGAATGGTATAAGCCGGATGACCAGCATAATGAGAGAACACCTTAGCCGCTCTTCCGGTCGGAGCCATGAGAATGCACTTCTGTTCCAACTGGTCGAGTGTCTTCACCAACGCACCGATGAGAGAAGTCTTACCTGTACCCGCATACCCCTTCAAAAGGAACAAACTATCCGTTTTTCGACAAAAAAGGAAGTCGGCTAAAATTTTCACCACTTTTTCTTGCTCGAAAGTTGGTTTATATGGAAAATTTGTCTTAATTTGCTGCCCTAAATAAGTATTAATCATAAATTAATGATAAAAAGTTGAAATAACTGTATGTTATTCGATTTATTATTTTTAATTTTGCAATGCGAATATAGGAATATAAACTAAAAAAATACACATATTTATCATGAAAACAGTTCTTAATATCGTTTTGGCCGCTTGTGCTGCAGCTTTGGTGTATGTATGTTACGGTAGTATCATGGGTCCGATTAACTTCGACAACACTAGAGACGCGAGAGAAAAAGAAGTTATTGCACGTCTTATCGACATCCGCAAGGCTCAGGTAGAATACCGTAATACTCATGAAGGTAAGTATACCGCTAGTTTTGACACGTTGATTGACTTCGTAAAGACTGCTAAGCTTCCGTTCGTAAAGAAGGAAGGCGCTTTGTCTGACGAACAGTTGGAAAAGGGTATGACAGAAAAGAAGGCCATGAAGCTTATCGAAAAGGCTAAGAAGACTGGTAACTGGAAAGAAGTAGAAAAGGAAGGTTTGATGAACTTCAAGCGTGACACTATGTGGGTATCTGTATTGGATACTATCTTCCCGAAGGGTTTCAATGCTGACTCTTTGAGATATGTACCATTCGGTAACGGCAAACAATTTGAAATGGCTAGCCGTCAAGACACTACTAAGTCAGGTGCTCCTTTGAACTTGTTCCAAGCTCAGACTCCGTATGACACTTATATCGGTGACTTGGACAAGCAACAATTGTTGAACTTGAAGGACTTGCAAAGCAAGTTGGGTAAGTACTGCGGTTTGAGAGTAGGTGACATCGAACAACCGAACAATAACGCAGGTAACTGGGAATAAAATGACAAACATCGATTTTACCAAATCGGAACAATACACATTATCCATCCGCCTGAGTGCGGATGGATTTTCTTTTTCTATCCACCCTCCCCAAAAAGAGGCTGAGGTCTTTTTTGCAAGTTACCCTGTCAATGTATCTTACTCCATGACAGCCAACCTCAAAAAGATGATCCAAGCAACAGAAGAGTTGAAACATAACTACGGACAAACTAACATATTGATTGACACCCAACGTTTCACTCCTGTTCCATTCGACCTCTTTGAAGATGAGCAAACCGAACAGTTGTTCTACCAGAACTTCCAACGAACAGACAACGAAACGGTTTTGTGCAACATTCTTGGGAAAAGTAACATTGCATTGATTTTTGGCATGGACAAACACACTCATCAATTAATCAATGAGTCATTTCCCCATGCACGTATCTTTGCATGCACTAGCCCTCTGACCGAATATTTCACCTGCCAGAGCAGAGAAGCCAATAATAGAAGACTATATGTTCTTTTTCATCCCAACAGAATGGAAGTATTCGCACTCGACAAAGGCAAATTACTATTAATCAATTCATTCAATAGCAAACATACTTCAGACCATATTTATTATCTGCTATATGTTTGGCAACAGTTGGGCTACAGCCAGGAAAAAGACCAATTATTTTTGACCGGAGAAGTGGAATCGAAAGACGCATTATTGGCAGAACTCAAAAGATTCCTTCGCCAAGTAGAGTTTTTACCAATCCAATCAACCCTTCCATTTGACATACAATCATTGATGACATGCGAGTAATAAGCGGAATTTATAAGCGACGTAGATTTGATGTGCCTCATACATTCAAGGCACGCCCTACGACTGATTTTGCTAAGGAAAACTTATTCAATGTCCTTTGCAACAACTACATTGACTTTGAAGAAAACATCACAGCTTTGGACCTTTTTGCCGGTACTGGGAGTATCAGTATTGAATTGGTATCACGAGGATGCGACCGGGTTATTTCCATTGAAAAAGACCCACAACATCTGGCCTTCATTTCCCAAATCATGCGTGAAGTGAAAACAGACAAGTGCTTTCCAATGCGTGCTGATGTATTCAAATACATCGAAAAGTGCCATGAACAATTCGACTTCATTTTTGCAGACCCTCCCTATGCCTTGAAGGATCTGGAAAGCATTCCTACACGAATTTTCGAAAAAGGACTGCTGAAAGAAGACGGTTTACTAGTGTTAGAACATGGGAAGGACAATCACTTCGAAGAAGACCCACATTTCATTGAAAGACGCGTATATGGAAGTGTGAACTTCTCCTTCTTTAAAGCAAAGGTGCAAACAGACGAATAACGGACTCTTTCACTTTCTGGGACCAAGGACGCATGCGCCATTCTTTCAAATGAAGAAGTTTAGCGTCCTTCTGGTCTGATAAAAATATTTCCTTCATCATCAATGCCGATGTCCTGTCGTACATAAAAGCATTGACCTCAAAATTATGTTCAAAACTACGGAAGTCCATGTTGGTGGAACCAACAGAAGACAAACAATCATCACAAACAAACAATTTGGAATGAAGGAATCCTTTCTGATACATATACACCTTAATACCAGCCTTTATCAACTCCTGCAAATAGGACATGGTTCCCCAATGAATCCATCGCGTATCTGTCATTTTAGGTATCATAATCCGAACATCCACACCAGCCAAAGCGACTGTTTTCAAAGCCCACAAAATAGGCTCTGTAGGCAATAAATAGGGCGTTTGAATATAAAGATATTTTTGGGACGAAGTAATAGCCATCAATAAGCCTTGCATGATATCACGCCAAGCCCCGACTGGGTCGGAAGTAACCACCTGCACCAATGCATCCCCTTGCTTATCCATTTCTGGGAAATATACCGAAGAAGTAATCAACGAATGGTCTGTTGCATACCAATCAGTCAAGAAAGTCGTCTGGAGGCCATAGACAGCCTTACCTTTCATCTGCATCATGACGTCTTTCCAATTTCCCCAAGCCACTCCTTTCAAATAACGTTCCCCCAAATTCATACCACCAATATAGCCAATTCGGCCATCTATAACAACGAGTTTCCGATGATTACGATAATTTGCCTTGCTTGTGAAACGCGGAAAACGGACTTTTAAAAATCCACGAACCTCAACTCCAGCCTCCCGCATTTCATCAAAAAACAAGAAAGGGACTTTCCAGCATCCTACATCATCGTAAAGTACTCGAACTTCTACTCCTTCACGAGCCTTATCCATCAAGGCATCCTTAACCAAACGGCCCACAGCATCGTCTTCAAAGATATAGAACTCCACATGGATATGATGTTGGGCAGATTTTATCGCTGCAAGTAAACCTTGCAACATGGAATAACCATCTTGGAAGACTTTTATCGAATTCCCCTCAAAAGGCAATGCCAAATTATCTCGCTGAAAGAAACGGATCAACTGATGTTGTTTCTCTTCAGATACCTTGAAAGACTCCTGCATCTGAAACTCCATCATGGGATATCTGGTCAAACGCTTAAAACCCTTCTTGCTTATAAGCCTTTCCTTCCGTGTATCTTGACCAAAGAAATAATAAAGAACCAGACCTACGACCGGGAGAAAAACCAAGACTAACACCCAAGCCAAGGTCTTATACGGATTGCGATTATCCATGACAATGATTGCAATCGTAATAACGACTGCCAACAAGAACAACAGGCTGACAATCGTAGAAAAGACACTTTCAAATAATCCCCAGATGAACATAATCCGAACTTTTAAACAAACATATAAAAAAAATCCCAACCTATAAACAATATAGGTTGGGAAAAAGATTATTTCATCCGTTTTAGAATGGGCGTCGGCCACCCATGCCATGACCTGGACCACGTCCCATGCCGCGTCCCATCGGTCCGCCACCCATACCTGGACCCATGCCACGTCTCTTGTTCATCATTTCACGAGCCTCCTTACTACCGAAGATATTGAAACGATAGATAGCACGAATCATACCATAACTGTTGACACCATTATAAGTATATACCGAACTACCGCTTGACGTATACGAACGAGTGATATTGCTCTGTTCCTTCAAGATATCGTTCCATTCAAAACTGAGTGTCAAAGCACCCTTCAAGAAACTCTGAGTAACCTGTGCATTACAAATCAATTCGTTACGGTTCATGCTAGCATCCGAATAACCACGACGTGCCTGATTGGTCATGTTGGTAGAAATGGTCATGTTCCAAGGAGTATAAACCTGCAAGTTACCGCCATAGGCGAAAGTATATGGCTCCTGATTATTCTTAGGATTCAACTTATCCTTTTCGAATGTATAGTTCAAACTACCGTTCAAACCTACTTCCAACCAGTCGTTACGATAAGTACCATTCAGACGTTCACCAAGTTGTAATTCAGTAGTAGTGTTCTTTTGAGCATCCTTCATTTCACCAGTAGTCATATAACTTACATTATTCGTATAACTAGCATTAGTAAATGACCCGATATTAAACTTCTTATTATTCTTGAAAGCAGTATTAACACCAAACAGACCAAATACATTCCAGTTTCCATTGATATTTTCTGGCATAGTTCTCCATCCACCAGTTTTTTCATTATACTTACGGATGTTGCTGATGGCATTTTGAGTGAACGAACCGTTCAATGCAGAGAAAATACCACGTTGCGCATCCATATTGAAGGTATTGAAATTCATGTTCATGTTATGCGTGAACGAAGGCTTCAATCCAGGATTACCCATACGGATATTCAACGGATCCGAGTTATCTGTAATTGGCAACAAGTTTTCCATACTTGGATCGCTGGTACGTCCACGATAACTGAAGCGTAACTGAGTCTGTCTCTGTGGCTGATAGCGGAAATCCACTTCTGGAGAGAAATTAAACACATTGCGAGTGGCAATCGTATCGGTTGCTCCCTTTACATATTCCAACTTCGTATGCTGAGGTCTGAATGCCACACCTGCCGACATTCTCCAAGTCTGACGATTTACTCGGAAAGTTACACGAGCATCGTGATTAAATTTCTTGTATTCTGCGTACTTACTTTGTTCCGGGTCCAACCATTCCGACTGATGTTGAGAGAACTGATTAGGCAAACCATCTGACAGCACCCAACCAAAAGGCAAGTTATAAGTAGAATTATCGCTTTCGCTATAATTATATTGGAACTTATAACTGAACTGTAAATACACCCTATCAGCAAGCGGTTCACTATAACTTACTTCCGCACCGATATTATAGTTATTGGTCGGAGTATGGATATAACGACGAATTGTATCTTCTCTAGTCACGATACCATCGCCATAATAACGGGTATAGTTATTAGAAAAACGTTCGCTTTCGCTATCGCCATAACTACCTATAGCACGCAAAGTGATGTTTCTACCACGGCTATTGAGTTTGCGGGTAAGTTGCATGTTCATGTTGGCCGACAAAGAGTTACTTTCCGACAAAGACTTATTATCTGAAGCATTCACACGAACCGCATCCAATTTTTCATTGGCTTCACTATCAAAATCCAAATACTGATAAGGATTGTATACAATAGCAAACGGATCAGAATTGTAGGTAGCCGACAACGAATTTGATGTACCTTCTGTATCTCCCTTAGATACACTACCTCGCATAAAGAATGTAGTCAGCGAATCCGGTCTCCATTCCAAACGAAGATTCCCGAAGAAATTCTGATTCTTGTTACGGCTAGCACTATTCGTATTTCTGAACGAACTATTAGTGCTATTGAGCAAGAAGTTTTCGACTTGACCCAAACTCTGCACATCATTGTCTCTATAGTTATAACGCGCACTTACACCAAATTCAAACTTCTCGTTTTCCATCGCATAATTCACGCCCAATTCCTTGCTTGCGTTCAAACCATTGTTTCTTCTCCACTGAGGGCCACCGCCACCACCGAAACGTCTGTCACCCACATTATTGGCTCTACCAATAAGTGAGAACTGACTACTGTTTGCTCCATGGTTTGCGAAACGGTTTACATTACCACTAGCAGAATAACGATCTTCGGTACCCAATCCACCATCAAAGTTACCTACCCAACCTTGGTTCATACCTTTCTTTACGGTTAAGTCGAGTACTGTTTCTTCTTCACCATCATCAATACCAGTAATACGAGCATTATCCGACTGACGATCGTAAGCACTAATCTTATCAACCATATCTACCGGCAAGTTCTGCAAACCAGTCTTCACGTCACCACCGAAGAACTCCTTACCATCGACCATCAATTTCTTGACTTCCTTACCGTTGATCTTCACATTACCGTCATCGTCCACTTCGGCACCTGGCAACTTCTTTACCAGTTCTTCCAACATGGCACCTTCCGGAGTACGGTAAGCCGAAGCATTGTACCCCAAAGTATCCCCCGATACGGTAACTTGAGGAGCCTCTGCCGTAACTGTCGCCTCACTCAACATGATAGCATCCGAAGACAATGCAATCTTACCCACATTCAATGTCGGCTTTGCACTTGTCAAACGATACTCCTTCATATAAGTAAGGTATCCCACGAACGAAACTTTCAACACATATTTGCCCGGCTTGACAGACAAACTGAATCTACCATTATTATTAGTCACATTACCGGCAGCCATAGTACTATCCGGCAAAGAAAGCAACTGAACAGTGGCTTGCATCACCGGAGAATTATCCTCCTTATCGAGAACCGTACCACTAACGGCAATCTTTCCACTTTGAGCAAGCAGCATTGTCGTGCTAAGTCCTATCAACAAAACTAAAAACGCTAATCTTTTCATCCTATATTACTATCATTTATTATTTTCACTTTCTTTATTGTGCCAAATTTGACACTTCTAGACTTCAAAAGTTTAAAAAAGCATCATTTTTTTTATTATTTCGATGCTTTTAGAAAAAATTCCGACAAAATTAATCAATTATTCGGACTCTGAAGACAACTTTATACATTTTTCCCTAATTTTGTTTCCTAAAAAAAGATAATTATGAATACACAAAAGGTAATCATTTGCCAAAATCTGCAAGCAGACTTACATTCAGCCATCCAGCAATGTCCACACGACAAATTATTTATTTTGGTGGACGAACACACCAAACAGTTGTGTCTTCCGCTTATTTCCCGACTCGAATGTTTGAAAAACGCTTATATTATCACCATCGGTCCTGAAGACATCCATAAGAATTTGGAAACACTAGCACACGTTTGGAAAGAACTAAGTGACCAAGGTGCTACCCGACACTCCTTGATGATTAATTTAGGAGGGGGTATGGTCACCGATTTAGGAGGATTTGCTGCTTCCACTTTCAAACGAGGTTTCCAATACATCAATATACCAACCACTCTCCTTGCCATGGTCGACGCATCGGTAGGAGGAAAAACAGGCATCAACTTCAACGGATTAAAGAATGAAATCGGTGTATTCTCTCCAGCCGAATATGTCTTGATTGATACAGAATTCTTGAAATCATTAGACAGCCACAACCTTCTATCCGGCTATGCTGAAATGCTGAAGCATGGAATCATCAGCACCACCGAACATTGGGCGGAACTGCTGAACTTCGACTTGAATCAAATTGATTACAAAGCGTTACAGCAATTGGTCGCTCATTCAGTCAGCATCAAGGAAGACATTGTAGAAAAAGACCCTTTCGAAAAAAACATTCGCAAGGCTTTGAACCTAGGACATACTGTAGGACATGCTTTCGAAAGTCTGGCATTGGAAAACAATCATCCGGTTCTTCATGGTTATGCGGTAGCATGGGGTATCATCTGTGAACTATATTTTTCTTTTATAAAGGTCGGATTTCCAAAAGACAAATTGCGCCAAACCATACAGTTTATCAAGGAAAACTATGGCGTATTGACTTTTGACTGCAAGCAATACGACCGCCTCTATGAATTCATGACCCATGACAAGAAGAACAGTGCGGGCATCATCAATTTCACCCTAATGGGAGAAATCGGCGACATCCGTATCAACCAATCAGCCAACAAGGAGGAAATCCTAGAGATTCTTGACTTCTATCGGGAAACCATGGGATGCTAAATAAAAGACGACCAACTTTCCTGAAATTATTTGCAATTTCAAAAATTAGGTGTACTTTTGCACACGGAAAATTCGGGGTATAGCTCAGTCCGGTTAGAGTACACGTCTGGGGGGCGCGAGGTCGCTGGTTCGAATCCAGTTACCCCGACACTATTAAAGGCATTGATAATCTGAT
>ERZ808027.72-NODE-72-length-10737-cov-2.937148_pt1 | contig 10737 bp, 16 predicted proteins | sample MGYA00380183_ERZ808027 | MGnify/ENA primary metagenome ERZ808027 (study PRJEB31490, sample SAMN06133374) | cow dung metagenome | isolation source: H7 | host: cow | place: China: Chengdu | collected 2015-05 ...
AATTAAATAAATATAAATTTGCATCATGCGATTTTGATGTTGAATATTATTTTAGTATTAAAACATTTTTAAATAATAATTTGACAATTTTTAATTTTAATAACGAAACTATAGAAACTGTTAATATAAACGTAAATAATAAAATAATATTAACTCTTGGTTTTTATTTTGGTGGTAGTACACGTGCCCCACATAAAATGCACATAAATTATAAAAAATAAAGGTTATGAAAAGTTTACAACAATATTTAGTAGAAAAAGAATATGATACACTTGGTCATGAATTAAAAATTGGTGATTTCATAGAATTTAAATCAACAGGTGTATATATTAATGGACAAATTCAAGATTTTATAGATGGTGAAAAACCAAAATGGGTTGTTCGTGCGTTCGGTTGGAAAGGTCCTGAAGATTTCCGTAATAAAATTAAAGAAAAATATAAAGTAAATGTATCATCAAAAGATATTTATAAATGTAATTATTCTGATGAATATATTAAAGCATTAAAAGAAAAAAATGTACTTATTTAATTATGAATATTTTTGAACTAATCAGTAATACTATTGAACAAGGACGTCAATACATATACGGGGATATTGGAAAAAAGAAAACTGACGATGAATTGTTTCAAGAAAGTATAAGTAATATGGGTTTAACTTCCGAAGAACAAGAAATTGTTTTAGAATATCATAATAACGATAAACAACGATTACTCGGTAATTTTGTGCCTAGCAAACAAAATATACAACAAGAAAAACAATATCATACTGATTTAAGACAAATTCTATAGATTTTATTTATTTTTAATATATAATTATTACATTAGTTTAATATGAAAACAATGCAAGAAATAGCTATACAAGATGTTATCGTAGAAGATTTAGATAAACAATATGATTCTATTATTGAAGCATTACAAAACGCTAAAAATAATCAACAACCAATTGAAGAAGGTATTTTAGGCGCTATCGGTGGTGCTATTGCAGGTGCTACAATATTACCAAAAATTATGGGTGCATTATGTGACGCACTTGGTATTGATAAACGTGGACAACTTGGTTCATTATTAACATCACGTTTAATCATGACAATTGTTGGTGGAAAAGTTGGTTTACGATTATAATTTTTAATTTAATTTATTTATTTTTATATAAATTATATAATAGAATTTTTTATATGAAAGGCATAACACAATATATTTTTGAAAAAAGTTGGACATTAAAAGAATATGAACGTAGTGAATTCGCCGCAGCACTTGGTACAATGCTTGGTGTATATGGTGAAGATGACGAAATAAAAGTATATAGTGATTTTAAAAAATCATTAACAGATGATGAAATTAAAACATTAGAAAACGTTGTTGATGCATTAGATGATACAGAAGTATATAAATCAGCAAAACGTAGTATGTTTAAAGATGAATTACCATTATTAAAACGTTTTGCTAAATGGTTAGAAGATAACGATATTGCAAATAAATTTGGTAGTACAAATTGGGATCTAATTGATGCATATGAAAAAATATTAGAATATTAATATGAAAACATTAAATCAATATATATTAGAAAGTTTTATTACAGAAAATAAAAATTCAATTGAACATTTAAAATTACCAAAAACCGATTATGAATTTAATTGGGATGATCAATATTGTTATCCATTTTTTTATAATATAACAGATAATGTTTTTGCAATCGGTGCAAATGCTCAAGAGTTAGGTGATTTCCACGATGATTTATTCGATGATCCAGATAAAGAATATGTTAATTTTGAAGATGATTGGGCAAGCCTATGTAATGTTTATGCATATAATAAATCAAAAGATGAATTACCTGAAGATTCAATTTGTGGACGTATATGGGATTTAAATAATTATGCAGAAGTTATGAATAACGCATTTGGTAAAGATGGAGACTTTACTGAAGAAGATAATGCTAATATCATTGCTATTGCATTCTATGGTAAACAAGATAATGAAAAACAACTTGCAAAAGATATTCTTAAAAATTATTGCGATATAAATAAAAACGATATATATGTTTTAATGAACAATAATACCGTTATTAAACTTTGAAAATACATTGACAAATAAATTTTGTCAAACACAATATAAAAATATACCAAATAAATCAATTATGAATATAAGATTACTGAAAGACCTGAACTTCGCTGAAAAACTTAATAATCATGAAGCAGTTACAGAAGCAGGTAAAGAGATGTTAAAATCATACCGTGGCTACATGTATACAAATGCGCCTACATGCGGTATTGTTAACGGCTTCATCGCAGAAGCACAAAATTTCAGTTTTGATACAGGTTTGGTAAGTATTCTAAACTCTGTATTAGACTTTGTGAATGAAAATAAGATTTCATGGAAGCTTGCTTCAGCATGTGAATCTATTTCATCAAACAATTCAAACTACAGCTATATTGCTAAAGTTGGTATTGAAACTGTAGGTAAACTTCTTCAAATGAATGAAGCTGATGTTGTTTCTTACATCAAAGCCGGTTCATTAAAATCTGTACAATATATTCCTGAATTCCGTGCAATTTGTAAAGAAGTTTATAGCACAACTGTAAATGAAACCCGTACACAACAATACAATATGGTAAATCCAATTTCTTATGTATATGAATGTGAAGATACACGTTACTTTAACGTAATGGGTAAAACATTCAAAACAGAAAATGGTGTTGTTAGTGAAGCGGTTTGTGATAACAAAGAATTTGCTACAATTAACAGCTTATTAGAATCATTCAAAACAGATGGTAATAATTTATTTGTTGAATATCGTGGTGTTCATGGTGATACTGCTAAATTCACAATCGTTGAATCTACAGAAGGTTCTAAAATCGAATTTACAAAAGGTAATGTATCAGAATCATTTGATAATGTAGTTGCATTCAATGAATATTGCAATAATGCTTCTAAAGTTATGATGGTTGCTGAAAAAATGAATTGGTTAAAAGCTACAAACGTAATCGCACAAGTTTACGAAGCTGCTGGTAATATCGTAGCTCTTGATAATGTACACATCGTTTCTACACAAAACGGTACATTATGTGCTATTATCGAAGGTGCTGAAAATGTTAATTTAACTGTTTTCCGTTCTTATAACGCTGGTACTTCTTCTAACAACTATGCATATATGGTTGAAGCTTTAGCTCAATTAACTAAAATTTCTGGTGTTGATTTAAAATCTCAATATACAGCACGTATTAACGAAGATTGCAAAAAACAAGACCCAGAAGGTGCAAAAGCTATTGCTGAATCTGTTGCTGCTTTAAATGAAGAAGCTATGGATGCTCGTAAAAAGAAAATTGCTAAATTAGCTGAACAATATAAAAATGATCCTGCTAAAATTGCATTATTAAATGAAGCTGCACGTAACCTCGCTGTTTTAGGTTAATTTATAAAAAATAATTTATAAATGGTCACTGTAAATGGTGACCATTTTTATTTTTATATATGAAGTAATAAAATATATAATAACTTATATGAAAACAATAAATAGTTTTATATCAGAGAAATTAAAAGTAACAAAACAAATATTAAATAAACATAAAGAATGTGTTGATTTAGGTTTACCATCTGGAACATTATGGGGTAGATGTAATGTTGGTGCAGATGAAGAACATGAATATGGGGATTATTTTGCTTGGGGTGAAACTGAACCTAAAAAAGAATATACTTGGGAAACATCTAAATTTTGCAAACCATTAAAATTCGATAGATTAAATATAAGTAAATATAGTGCTGTAGATGAATTAGAAGAATTAGAACCAGAAGATGATGCTGCACATGTAAATCTTGGTAACGGTTGGACTTTACCAACTATTGAGCAAGTTGAAGAATTAATAGAAAATACAACAAATGAATGGGTTGAAAATTATAATGATACTGGTATAAATGGTAGATTAATTACAGGAAAAAATGGTAATACGATATTTTTACCAGCAGGTTCTTCAAAATCTGAATATAACAATAGTATCGGTAAAGCTGGAGAATATTGGACTAAAAACCTTAGCCACTATCAATCCGATGGTGTTGATTTTCAATTTAGTAAAGATATAAAAGTACATACAAAAAATAACTCGAGTTTTGTTCACGATTCAAAAATATATATAGATAAAAAATCACGTTATTACGGTTTACTTATTCGACCAGTTAAAAAATAATATATGAAAAGTTTTAATACATATATAAATGAGAAGTTAAAAATAACAAAAAGTATGTTGAATAAACAAACAATAACACCACAAACTATTGAAGAACTTGTTGAAGCAATAAAAAATGAAATAAAATTACATGGTGGCGATTGTAGTTTAGAACATATTAATATTTCAAATATTAAAAATATAAGTTATCTATTCTCAGAACATCCTGTAAGTACGTGGGGTATTAATGGTTTTTGTGGAGATATATCTAAGTGGAATATGAGTAATGTTGATGATGCAACTTATATGTTTAACGATAATAAATCAATAACATCTATTAAATTACCTGATACTCTAACCAAAATATATAGATGTATGTTTTTTGACTGTGAAAACCTTGCAAATATAGAAATACCAGACTCAGTAACTGATATTGGAGCATATGCGTTTAGAGGTTGTAAATCGTTATCTAAAATAGAATTACCAGATACCATAACAAATATTGGTGATTTAGCATTTATGTATTGTGAATCATTAACATCAATTGTAATACCAGAAGGTGTAACATGTCTTAAATCATATTTATTTGCATACTGCAAAGAATTAACAGATGTAACATTACCAAAATCAATAAATACAATAAAAACAAATATTTTTAATTATTGTAGTAAACTAAAAAATATAAAATTTAATGGTACACGTGAGGAATTTGGAAAAATAATTGTTAGTGAAAAATGGCGAGGGGAAAAAACAACGTTTAAAACAATTACATGTACTGACGGTAAATATAAATTATATTAATGTATGAAAAATTTTAATACGTATATATCTGAAAAATTAAAGATAACAAAAAAGAAATTAAATAATAACCATAATGGACATGAATATGTTGATTTAGAATTACCATCAGGTACATTATGGGCAACATGTAATGTGGGTGCAGATGAAGAATATGACAGTGGAGATTATTTCGCTTGGGGAGAAACTTATACTAAAAAAGTTTACGGGAGTGCAACATATAAATTTAATAATTCACAAATAAAAGAATTAGAACCAGAAAATGATGCAGCACATGTTAACATGGGTGGTAACTGGTGTACACCAACACAAAAACAATTTCATGAATTATTTGAAAACACTGAAAATAACTGGGTAGATAATTATAGTAATACAGGTGTAGGTGGAATGTTATTTACTGGTAAAAATGGTAATACATTGTTTTTCCCAGCAAATGGAAAACATGCACATGAAAGTTTAGCTAATCAAAAAACAACATGTATGTTATGGGCAAATGAAGCGATGAGCACAGCTAACTATAAAAATAATATTGCAAAATGTGTTATCATTCAAAAATCATTATCGGGATATTTTTCTAATGGTGAATTTAAATACCATGGACTAGGTGTTAGAGGTGTATATAAAAAATAAAATATTCTCGTTTTAAGACCTCCAAATGTTAAAATAATACATTTATACTATTTTTATATTTCGTGGTCACAGATTGAGAAAAAACGCTGTTTAAATTGATTTTAAACAGCGTTTCTTATTTTATATGTTTTGAACTTTATTACAAACAACCATCCATGCGTGTTGAATGACTAATCATAGCTTTTGCCATACTAATATCTTCAATCAGGTGAATTTTAAAACTACTAACATCTTCCAATTTATTGATTGTTTTACCTTCTCTACCAATAATAAATCCAGGTCGATTAGTAACAACAAACAAATTGTTATTGATTACGAAACAGTCAATGGTATTTTCAATAAATGTGTTAAATTCATCAGGACAATTCCGCATTAAGTTACGAATAATAAATGCAGGTTCAAACCAATCTGATTTTGTTTGCAATACTGTTACCAACCAACGATAGAAGAAATACGTTTTTGTTGTTTTAAACGGCATTTTTTTAGCAATAAAACCCAAAATAAAATTCTTAATTTTACTCAACAAATTATTAAAAAACTCTTTCATAACTTATGTATTTTATGTTATCCTTACACTATAATATAGTTCATTTTTTCAAAAATTCAAAAATAATTTATTAATCATTTTCAGCAAAAATTGCGTGACTCTCATCAATTGCTAAGTAATAATGACCGTTTCCGCAACCCTTATATTCTTGGCTATACCATGCAAGCATTGTGTTACCAGCTTGTTTACATGACACTCTGCAGTCATAATTATATTCCCAATAGTGGTTATATTCTTTTTTGTTTTTAATTGCCTCAGCAAAATTAGCTTTTACTGTGTCTCGTTCATATTTGTTGTATGTAATCGAAACAACTCCCTTACGTGCGGTTGTTAGCAAATCATCAACGGTATAACCAATTCCATATTTGCTATTCAACAACTCACGTCCGTGGTAATCAGCATGAATATATTCTGATAACTCATCGTTAGAAAGGTTATTCAGAACAGTGAAATCATGTTTAATGTTTGCCCACAAACCAGACTTGGTTAGCATCAAAATTGTTTTAGTTAAAAATTTACGAACAATAACAACGTCTGATTTTACTGTTTTATCAATCGCTACAATACTTCTCCATTGATTGTAATAATGATCAACCAACACGCCACGTTTACGGGAACCTTTGTTAAATACACAAACCATTCCGGTGCTACTCATAAACAAACAACGTTTTTCTACAGTACCATCATTGTAAGTAACTTTAACGTTTACAAACTCGTTGTTGCTCAACTTCTCTAAAATATTCTGGTCGATTATCATAATAATTAAAATTTGATTACATTATAATATAGTATAAATTTCCAAAAATTCAAAAAATAATGTGACTATTTTTATCAAATAGTCACATTTTAAATTAGTCAACAGTACTTAAAAAGTAATCCAAGTCTTCACCTTTAAATGTATCCAACGCATATTCATCGGCAGCCAACCACAAAGTATTATAAACTTTGGCAATTTTTTGGTCATGTTCATAAAATTCCCAAATCTTATGATTTAATACCATCACAAGTTCTGTCCAATATACAACATCATTTTTCCACTCATTGTAAACGCGCTCATATGTTTCTTTAATTGCATTAGCACCAAAACGTTCAGCGATTGAAAAATCTTCCCAAAAAGTTGTTTTTACTTCATAACCAAGTGAAGCCATGTATTCAGTCCAAGTCATATCGATTATTTATTTAATTATTTCCTCAATATCGTCTTTAACAATAATTGTGCGTAACCTGTCTGTATGTTTGGTGACATTTCACCTACATCAATTATCATTATTTTATCACTGTAACCTTTATCTCCAGCTTCTACATTTAGTTTAATTAAATCTAAATGTCCGGGAGTTTCTTCTACTTGAATGTTAAAATCAATAACATCATCATCGTTTAATCCATCGGTTATTTTTTCTAAAATTTCTTGTGGACTACCTGTTAAATCTTCATCAATATCGTCTTCAACAATAATTGTTCGAATTTTATTACCTTCAATATCATCAATTCTATCTGAAATATCGATAATTTTAATACCAACAATATTGGGGAATCCCTTGTAACCTTGGTAAGGACCATCATGTGTAGGAGACATATGCTCCCATTTACGGAAAACTATTATCCAATTATCTGGGCATTCATTGACGATTCTTTTAAAACGATTAACAGTTATCATATATTTTTCAATTTAATTACATTATAATATAGTAAAAAAATTTAAAAATTCAAAATTTTGTTTTTAATATGAATTATATTAAAAGTTAAATAATAGATTATCCTTCTGTTTCGGTCTGAGTATTTTGTATATAAAGCAAAACGGATCTTTCTCCATATATTCGTCTCGTATTCCAATATTATCGATACGGCTTATATGTACAAAACCTGAACAATGTATAACTTGATTATTACCAAGATATATACCACAATGTGAAGGTCTATTTTTTATTTTATTTACAAATAAAACAATATCACCTATTTGTGCATCATCAATAGAACTTATATCATCGAATATTTTTTTATCTTCCATTATTCTACTACTTCGACGTATTGTTAATCCGAGTACTTGATAGATGCACTGTACAAAACCAGAACAATCAAAACCCATTACACTTCTTCCAGCCCATAAATAAGGTGTATTTAAAACCGATTCACAAATTTTATTAATAGTTAATGAAGTATTATTTATATTTACATCTTTGGGATTTATATAATATTCTTGTTCTCCAACAAAAAACGTACTTGTTGTTTTATTGTAATTATGTAAACTTGTACCAATAGATAATATTACCGGACTATTATGCAATGGGAAATTTTCTATTATTTTTGTTGGATATACAATAGATATTGGTGAGCAAGTGGTCTCTATTGGAATTTTATAATTATTAAAATCAATATTATCAATTGGTAAGATTGTTTTAAATATAACATACCCTACACTATTATCAGATAATTTTCTAATATACAACCATCTGCTATTCAGTTCTTGATTGATTATTTCAACCATATCACCGAATAATAATTGATTAACCATTTCACTGGTATCACTTTTATTCAGTCTGACAGAAGCGACAGTTCTTATATTAATACCATATTTACTCATTTTATTATATATAATTAAATATATCCTTTATCATTTGTAACTAATCGATAAGAACGATGATCATTAATATCATATTCTTTTATGTTTAATGAAAAATGTAATTTTTTTGTTTTGGGATTTTTTATTACAAAATAAATATCATCTATCATAAATCCCATACCAACAAAATAACCATACTCATCATTTCTACATTCATCTTGAACCATTTTACCAGTCCATTTTTCTAAATATTCTTTACAATATTTATAATTACCTGAAGTTTCACCTTCAAATATTCGGAAAAGATGTTCGGTATTTGTAGCTATACAATAATATGGGCATGCATATATATCTGAATATTTACCATATTTTTGTTTTAGATTTTCACGACGTTTATTAAATTCGTTAACACTAATAACATATTCTGAGAAATATTCATCTGTAGATTTAATCAAATTATTTTCTTTCAATAATTTAATTTTATTACGTTCATCTTCATTAATTACTCCTAATTCATGTAAATATTTATCGAACTTTTTAGTAAACTTTTTAGTTTCGTATAAATATTTTGATATACTTACTCGTTCCATAATACTAAATATTTATTTACTATAATATCATCGACTAAAAATAATCGATGATATTTTATATTTATTTATATTTTTTTATAGTAATACTAATAATATGTTCGCATAACGCATCAAATCCCATTCCTTCAGCCGCTGCCTCCTGTGGAGTTGCAGCCGGGGATGGATCAGACTGCCGGCTACCACAGAATGTCAGGAGAGCCTCTGCCGCCCCCTGTCCATGGTAGTGATGCGCTGAAAATGATCGTGCTGAAAGCCTGCGCTTTTCATCCCTCCAGCCGCTATGCTTCCGCATCCGAAATGCTGGCAGATCTGAAAGACGTTTACTGCATGGAACTTCCAAACCGTCAGTCTCTCATGGGCCGCAAGCTGTGGAGAGAAGAAGTTGTTGCTCTGAAAAACAAACTGGAAGAAAAATTCGATGTGGAAATTACCGAAGAAAAAATCCGTGAACAGGTTCGTATAATGAACAAGAACCGTTTGGCTCTTCGCCGCTTCTACGAACTGATGAAACTGGATCCAGATGTAGTTTTTTACAATGCTTCCCAGAAGGAACAGGGAGACCAGCTGCGAAATGCAGGTTTTGCGGCAGTGGCAATCTCAGTAAATAAATGGGAATATAATTCTATCGAAACTTTGAATGAATGGATTAAGCTTCTTAGTGAAATTTTCCCTGATAATGAAAAATCTGAGCTTGTAGCGAATTATTCCAAAGAAATCTATGATATGGTACAGGGACGTGTAGCCGAAATTCCGGAAGAAGAAAGAGAACGTGTATTTTTCCTTTATAAATACACAGATACCAGCATGGAAACATCGGGAGCAAACTTCTTCATTGCCTTGACGTTTTCCTCGGCATATCTGATGGCTGCAGAGTTGGCTGCGTCGAATGTATCTCCAGTTAGAACGATTTCAATGAATTCCTTTCCGAACATCCTCACCTGCTCGATCTTCTGTTTAGGCGTTGTAACCGGCATGAAGATGGAACCTACAATCTTGAGTTTGCTGCAGGAGAATGCTACTCCCTGTGCATGGTTGCCGGCGCTCGCGCAGACAATGCCGTTCTTGAGCAGAGAAGGGTCGATCGTCCTTATCTTGTTGTATGCTCCGCGGATCTTGTATGAGCGGACCATCTGAAGGTCTTCTCGCTTGAGGAAGACATCCGCATTATATTTTGCAGACAGGTCTGCGTTTTTCTGGAACGGAGTGGGTTCAAGAATTTCCTTCAAGACCTCTGATGCCTTTTCGATGTCCGCAGTTTTAGGAAAGTATTTTTCTGTGCTCATTTTATGAGTTTTATTAGTTAGTCAAGTATTATCAGTGCCATGGACGGGTGACTGAATTCGAGTCTTACGGTGTCATCCGCTGCCTTGTTGAGGGTGGCTTTCCACCAGTTGTCGAAGATGACCTCGTCTGTCGGATATTCAAGTCCGGCTGATCTGATACGCAGGCTGTTGT
>ERZ808027.73-NODE-73-length-10673-cov-3.344092_pt1 | contig 10673 bp, 9 predicted proteins | sample MGYA00380183_ERZ808027 | MGnify/ENA primary metagenome ERZ808027 (study PRJEB31490, sample SAMN06133374) | cow dung metagenome | isolation source: H7 | host: cow | place: China: Chengdu | collected 2015-05 ...
TTGAGCAATTTCACTTAATGTATCACCCCAAACAACTTTATGTGTTTTATAAGTAGCCATCTTTATAACCTCCTTTCAATTCTAGCAGCTCTCACTAATGTTTGAACAGCAGCAGATACATTGCTTCCATCATCATAAGTAATACCATTAATTGTATAAGATGGTCCATTATTATTCAAACTTTCTTTTAATCCATTTACGGCTGCAATAACATCGCTGTTATCGTATCTATTTTGAATTTTTCCAACACTTCCTGCAATTGAACCCGAACGTGCATTAATTTGCATGTCTTGATCCGCTAACATGTTACTTAATAATTTAGTTCCTTCTGATACATTAGATAGATCGATCACTGGTGTTATTTTAGGATTCACATCGATTTCACCATTAAATATATCAGCAACATTTCTTAGTGGATTTCTAACATTCTCTAATATACCAGTTGCTATATCACTAGCTGATTCTTCAGCCATAAAAGCATATTTGTCTAAACCGATAGACATCCCTTGAACGGTGTATTTACCTAATTGTTTGAAGACTTTTGATGGTGATGCGATACCTAAAAAATGTTTAACCCCATCGACTGCTGCTTGTCCAACACCAACGGCTGCATCCCATACGGCTTGAGCTTTTGATTTCATACCATTCATGAACCCTTGAATTAAATCTTTACCTGCTTGAAGTAACTCAGACCCTAATCCGCTTACTGCTTGTACAGCACTGTCTACGGCTCCTTTTACAGCTTCAACGATTCCGGGCCATTTTGCTTTAATTCCGTCGATCGCCCCTTGTAGTAATTCTTTACCACCTTCGATAAAACCAGCAACTCCACCTTTTAACGATTTAACTCCAGTTGTTAGTAATGCATATACAACACTTTCGATGGCTGAAACGATTCGGTCTTGATTATCGATTAATCCATTTGCAACTCCTTCGATAAAGCTTAATGCTAAATTAATACCCGATTCGATAATTGCTGGGAGTTTATTAGCAACTCCATTCATGAAATTAATAACACAATCTGCTCCAGCTTCCACAATTGGTTGAATGTTAGCTGCGATTCCTTCTAATACACCTAACACTAAACGTAATCCCGCATCGACTAAAGCTGGTACGCCAACTGCTAATCCATTTGCAAATGCGATAACAGTATTAACACCCAAATCAATAAATTGTGGAATTAATTCACCCATAGATGCTATTATTTGGCTCATCAGTGTTGTTAATGCTGATACAATTTGAGGGGCTCCTTCACCGATTGCTTTTGCGAAGTTAACCATCGCTTCTCCCCATTTTGTTCCGATTTGTGGTAACAGATTAATTAATTGTCTTAAGAATTCAACGATTAATAATCCAGAACCACCAACGGCAACGCCAATGGTTGTTAATCCCGCACCTACTAATGTTAAACCTGCTCCACATGCGACTGCTCCAAGACCAATTAATGCGATAGCTCCAGCTAAACCTAAAAGGGTTGGTATTACTGGCGTTAATAATAAACCAGCTAATCCTAAAACTGTAAATGCTCCAGCCATACCCAATAATGCGATTCCAATACCCTCTAAACTCATTTGTGATAGCATTAGTAATTGAGGTGTTAAGACAGCGAGTGCTCCTGCTGCTACCACTAAAGCGGCCGCTCCAAGTAATGTACCAGACATCAGATACATAGCACCTGCTAAAATAATTAATGAACCGGCAAGAACAGTCAATCCTCTACCAATTTCATCCCATTGCATGTTTCCATACGCTTGCAATACTACTGCTAATAATCCGAGTGATGCGGCCATAACACCGAGACCAACACCAACTAATCCCATTTTGACTCCTGAAATAAGTGTGGCTGCTACACCCAATATCGTTAAACCACCAGCCATAGCTATTAGTCCTCTACCAATTTCTCCCCAAGTCATTCCACCAAATGATTTAACAGCATCAGCTAATGTGATCAAACTTGCTGCTATAATGTTTAAAGCAATACCTAAACCAATCATTGTAAATCCGCCAGCACTAATTGCACCAAATAAAGCAATCTCAGACAGTATTCCAGCAATTCCGGCTAATCCGACGATAATGGAATCCGGATCCATGTTTCCAAATCCTTCAACCGCCTCTTTCAACACCAATAACGCAGCTGATAAAATTAAGACTCCAGTTGCTGATGTTATACCAAGTCCTCCAAATTTAGCTCCAACCATGAATAGTGCTAATTCACCTAATAATATAGCGATTGCGCCCAAACCTGTTCCTAATACTTCAGCATCAATTGATCCGATTTTCTCTAATGCGCTAGCCATTACGTGAAGAGCTGATGCGAATATCAATAATCCAGTCGCTGATGATATAATCTTACCACTACTTTTACCCATCATTTTAACTGCTGAAACAGCTATCAGCATAGCTGATGAAAGACCAAGAATACCAATCATCAATTGTTCAGGGCTTAGATCCGATAAGTTTTTAAGCGCTAACGATAAGATACCAATGGCGATCGCCATACTCTTCATTAATGAACCAAATGCATACATTTTAACCGGTCCGCTTAAAAGATCGAATTTTTCCATAATAGCGAATGCACCGATTAATTCAGCAAATAAAACACCAATACCGAGTAATCCTCCAGCCATCGAATTTAAATCGATTGAAGAAACAAGCAATAAAGATCCAGCCAATAACGCAATTGCTGCTGCTAATTTTACCAAAGTTCTAGCATTCAAATCTTTTTGGTAAGCTTCAAGTGCATCTTTTGCAGTCATAAGTACATCTTTTACTTGTTTTCCGAATCCTTTGAACGATCCAATAATTCCTTTGGCTGTTTCTGCTACATCAGCAACTTCACCTGTCATATTTTTAACTTGTTTAACCATTTCGACAGCTGAACCCGCTTTAATCAAGTCAAAGACTGTTCCGAAATCAATAGTTCCTATAACCTCGGCTAAACTTTCTATAACTGGCTCTAAAAATTTTTTAACTTCTCCAAAACCTGACATGATTGCTCCAAAGAAACTACTAAAATCCAAGTTAACTAAATATCCCATTAAGGTTGAGATCTTATCTTTTAAACTTAATAAGAAACTACCTACACTTTCAAATGCTTGTTTGATGTTAGAGGAAATAGTTTCGAAGAATCCCATATCACTTGCTGACTGTCGAAGATCGGTAAAGAATTGACCAATTTTAGCTCCAATATCCAATAAGTTTGTTCCAAGTCCATTAAACATTTTACCCATAGGCGATATACCATCGATTAATGCTTTGATTGTACTTCCGACTAATGGAATAATTTCAAACAAACCTTTAAATGTCGTTCTAATTTTTCCAGCGGTTTCATCGCTTATTTTGAATTTTTCAGTTAAATCTCTAAATTTATTTGTTAAGTCCATCAATTTCATAGAGGTCATAGGTGGGAATACTTCATCCCAAGCACCTTTGATCGAACTTAATACTTTTCCTAATCCTTGAACCGCATTCGATAATCCCTCAATGAATATTGCTCGACCACCGTTCTGATTCCAAGCTTTAAATATCGCATTTCTAGCTTGAGTCGATGGCCCGATAATATTATTAAACCCATCGCTAATTGCGGTAAAGAATGTAGTTGCTTGATCTTTATCGCCAATAATATATTCCCATGTCGTTGCCCATCCAGAGCCAACTGATTCTTTCATGGTATCGACTAATTGTGTAAATGTTTTTATCTCTGTGGCGGCTTTAACTAAACTTTCATCATTGGCGAATTTTTCTAATGTTTTAATTAATACTTCTGATGTCAACCAATCGTCTTTTAATGTTTCGCGGAATGGTTTTGATTTATCCACATAGATCCCCATTTGTTTAGCCATATCCATTAATGCATTTTTAAATAAATCGCCACCCATACCAGCATTTACGACCGAATTCCAGTCCTGTATATTTACTTTACCGGATGCTAATGCTTGCGATAATTGATACATTGCCGTTGATGCTTGAGCTGCTGATGAACCAGAACCAGCCGCTAGGTTCGCTATCCCTTTAATCGCAGTTACGGATCGATCCAGATCGACACCGGCTGCGGTAAAGGTCCCAATATTTTTTGTCATATCAGCAAAGTTATAAATGGTTTTATCTGAATATTCATTTAAGTCTGCTAATGCTGCTTTAACATCGTCTAATGTGGTTCCTTTACTTGCAGTATTGGTTAAGATCGTTTGAATCGCATTCATTTTTGTTTCGTATTCATTAAAACCATCCATGATTGGAGCGACCGTCAAAGCATTTGTGATTCTTTTACCAGTTGCAATCGCTTGATTGGTTATATTCATCAACACAGTTGCTGCAATAATTCCCATCGCATTAAATTTACTCGATACAGTGTCAACCCCCGAAGATAAAGCTCCCATGCCGAGTGATGTTAATTTGTTTATACCACTTTGGACTTCCGTGAGACCGTTAGTGGCATTTTTCATTTTGAGGCTTTCGTTCAGATTTTTCAAAGATTTCATTGTGGTGCTAACGCCTTTTTCAAATCCTTGATTATCAAACTGCATCTGAACTATTCTTTTGTCAATGGAACTCATGAGTTAACCACCTCCATCCATGCCTCCTCAACTATCTTATCAAATACTGGACGAATAGCCGGATTAATGTAATCGATTCCTTGAACATATCCACCAGTACCAGTTCCATGACCATATTGTAGAATGACTGCGATATAAACACCTTTATTTTGGTTTGTATTCGTCCAATGGATAGTGGCTCCTTCTTTTCCAACTGAAATTTCATATCCCCAGCTCTCTGCAGTCTTTCCACTGTCAATAGGTGTTGCAGATTTTAAAGCTTCCACACCCATTTGACCATATTTTTCTAATATTTTGTTGATTTGAAACTTACTCATTTTATTTAAGAATCTAAAGGTGTTGTTGAAATCACCCTTAGTTGTTATGCGTATCAAGCTATCACCCTCTTGTGTCGAACTGTTTCTTTCTAGCCTCATTAAGAGCCTTATTTCTAGCCATAATTTCTTTTTGTGACATTTTCTTAGGCGGATTATTCTTGATGTTGCAAACTTTAACGAGAGTTAACAAACGATTAAGATGCCAATACTGACATTCAAATGGTATATTGTACGACACCATCCAGTAGTAAATAATCTCGGATGTTATGATTTCTCTTCCTCCGCTTTTTTGTTCATTACTAAAGGTGGTCGCGGTCATTGGACGACCGATGTAATCATTAATTTCTATAAGATTACGCTCGGTCAGTCTATCAAATACCGCAAAATCTATAGAATCATCAACTGCCATACATTTAACATAGTCGATGATTTCTTCCATAGTTTTGTCTTTTCCGTTGAGAAACGGTTTACACCATTTTGATTCCCATTTTGAAACAGAAACTAAAGAATGCTCTAATTGAACTTTCACATCGTCATAGTAAGTAAATTCTTCGGTTTCTTCATTGAAATATTCTAAGCCTGGTATTACAATCGTTAACATACCAGATCACCCGCCAATTATTTACCTAGATTTGCTGGCATAATACCATTCACAAATGCGGCAGCTGCTTTTTCATCCATTGCTAATTCCATAAAGATTTCACTATAAGCTTCTGTTTGAGAGAATGCTTCTGCGAGTTCTTTACTTTTAACGAATCGTCGACCATCTGCTGATTTTTCACCATAAGCTTTTAAAACCATTTCTTTGAATAATTCAAGGATTCGAGCATTATCGTTTGATTTAACGATTTCTTCTAACATTTTAGAGAAACCACCATCTACTGATAACTCCATTTCTGCAACTTCTGCTTTTGATAGATTGAAATAGAAGTCTTCTGTTCTTTCCACACCATTGTAATCCACATAAGTAACTGTTTTCTTTAACATAATTTATCTCTCCTTATAAGTTATTTTTATTTGGTAAAATCTAAAAGCCCCACTTTTTTATGCGGGGCTAGTGTTTATAGGCTATTTTAATAATGTTTTAATTTCATCAGGTAAAGGTAAAGTAGGTTCTGCAGATTCTGTTCCGTATAATTTGTCTTCAATTATTTTTAATTTAGATTTGTCCATACGAGTAGAATCAATGACTACAGTTGCTGTTGGGTTCATTCCTTCTACTGGAACTGGTACTGTAGAAATATCCCAACTAAATGTTACTGCTTCTGGGCTATCATTAATTGTTGAGTATGATTTTTCAGATGGTTTTGCTTTACATCCATAAATGATATGAATTTTATAACCGAAGTCTTGACCTTGTGTATCGTTACCCAAAGAAGTTGTATAGCAGAATGCAAATGTTTTTCTTGTTTGTTGTCCAACATTCACACCTGCTTCTAATACAGCTGAACCGTCACATTGTTCGAATTCTTCAGGATAAGTATAAGCTTCGATTGTAGCTTCGAATTCTTCAGCACCATAGATTACTACATATTTAACATCGTCTGCATATAAGTTTGTTGTTTCTGCTCCTGATGGTTTTTCAGTTACACCAGTTAACCCGTTCCATACAACACCATTTTCGTATTGTCCTTCGTCACCCATTACATATAGGACACCTTTTTTAACACCGGTTTCGAATAAACGATCACCGACACCATTGAATACTATTTTTGCCATTTTGAATTTTCCTCCTTATTTTAGTAGTATAGATTAAACACATAATGATAAAGATTGTCTGCGATATAAATTCTTGAGATACTGCACATAGGAAATGTTCGCATTACTTTTTCTACGATTTCCATATTCGGTTTTCTATAAATGAACATTAACTCATATCGATTTGTATAAGCATAAACACCATCATCTGCATGTTTCATGTCACCAACTGCGAGATTATAGATGACGCATGGATACGCCAAATGAACTGATGCTGGAGGTTGGAAGTAAACATGTTGTGGTCCCATTAATGCTTCAAGTTCATCTTGTAAGTAAAGTCGTTCATTAACCATTATAAAGACCTCCTAATGTCAAGATTAATCTTGGATACTGAACCTCAACCTCTGAAATTTTCCATTTGGCGCCCATAAATGTCACATATCGCATCGTGTGAAAATTATTCGAAGTATACGGATCTGCGATAATACTTAGTTGATTCGAAATAGTTATATCGTCATTTATTTTAGAACCTTCTCGTAATCGTCGAGTATTTCTTATGACATCGCCTACGTATTCTTTCTCTACAATTCGCTCTTCATAAATACCATGCTCTGTCATTTCAGTTACGGCGTAACCAATTACTCCGTAAAACTTAGCCATTTTGAATTTCTCCGATTATTTAGCGTCTGCTTCTAATACGATAGCTGAGAATGGTTTAGTTAATGCTCCAGAGCAACGTGTTTCAATTAAGTATTTTTGAGCATTGTAGTCGATATCGAAATCTTCAAACATTGATACAGCTCCACCTTTATCTGCACCAACATTATAGTCACGTAAGTTAACAATGATACCTAAGATAACTTTATCTTTAGCAGTATTTTTAGCTCCTTCCATTACAGGAACAGTTACGATTTCTTTAACACGCATAGCTGTAGCTAATTTAGCAACTGAATCATAGATAACACGTCCATTAGCATCTTCTAATAATAACATTTCTGTTAATACGGATTCAGAGCAGAATAAAGTTGGTTCACCTGAACCTTTGTAGTCTTTACGAGCACGTAAAGATTCTTGAATCATTGCTTTAGCTTTAGCTTCTGGAGTATCTTCTGCTGGTGTAACTTTATGATGGATGGCATATAATTCATGATCATTTGCAATAGAACGAATATGTAAATCAGAAATATGATCATCTGAATCGGTTAAACGTCCATCTCCGATTAAGATTGCACGAGCAATTTCCTCTTCAAGCATCATACGCATTTCACGTTTAACGAATGCTACTACATCGAAATCTGTAATATCTAATACATCATCTCGATGTAATTTTTGTTTTTTATACACTGTTTGAGGGTCAGTCGTACGTTTTAGTAATGTGAATACTTCTTCTTTTTTCTGTTTCCCTTTGATGTACCCTAATGCACGAGCTTCATCTTCACGGATATCAGCTTGTAAAGATTTAATACGAGAGAATGGTGTACGATGTACTCCGGCCATTACTCGTCCAACCCATCCCATGTCACGTCCAAGGAATTCTGGTTCACGGTTTGTATTTTTAAATTCAGGGAATAAATATCCAGCTTCATCAATGTGAGTAATACCATGTTGTAAGCAACTTTCTCTTAAAGATCCGTAACGTTTAGCGTCACGTAATATAGCTTCTTCTTCTGAATGTGTTAACACATCTTTGTTATCTTTTACATTTTCATTTTCAAATACATTATGTTTCATTTCATCTTCTCCTCCGTTTTCGATATTTGAATGTTCAGCATTTTGCCCTTCTAAGGCTTGTCCAATTAAAGCATACATAACATTTCGTTGTTCTTCAGTCATACTGTCAACAACATCTTGCACTGTTTTTTCTTTTTTATCCACTTCTTTATCCTCCTCTTTCATTTCTTCTTTAGGTTCTTCATCAGCATGTGCTAATACTAACATTTCACCTGTATAGATGACTCCTTCTTCATCTGAAGCTTCGCCATGTCGTAGAATAGAATCGATAAATGCTCCTGGATTAGCACCAGCTAATACGAGACTTACTTCACGAATCACACCATGTTCAACATTTCCACCTTTTTGTTTAAGTTGATTAGCATAAATAGATAAGGCGGTCACATCGCCATGTTCAACTAACATTTTAGCATTTTTACCAGCTTCAGTATCATTAAATGTACAGCATGCATAAACACCTGATTCTCGATTTTCAAGTAAAGCATGACCTAATACATTTAATGGATCAGTGTGTTGATGATTCCAAACTAGTGGGACTGTTTGACCGTCGTTATGTTTGAAAGCATCTCTTAAGATAGTTCGACCATCGGAACATCTTAAATTATTTTTAGTTGCCCAACCACTAAAATCATATTTTTTGCTCACGTTATCACCTCATTCTTACTCTTTGGTTTTTTCATTTTGAATTTCTTCAGGGCTTGGTAATGCTTTTTTGTTATCAATCGCCTCATTTGATTGATTTAAGTTTTTGTTGCGTAATTCATCTGCTGATGGATCATCCGCTGGTTTCATACCAACTATTTGTCTGATTTCATTAGATGTCATAATTTCATTTCGTGTGAATTTATCTGCGATTTCTGCTAAATCAAGAACTGGTGTTAGTTTGAATGGATCTCTAAAATACATGACTGTTTGTTTTTGCGATCTTGCAGTTTTAGTTAAGAATTTTCGTTTGATTTCATCTGTGATTGCTGCTAAAATCGGTTCGACAGTTCGGTTGTAATAATTTAGCATCGTCTTATCATCAGCGCTACCGTCCATAATACTTTGTGTTAATCCTAGTTGACTGTAAAGCATACTAGTTAAATATTCAACTTGTTTCATTAGATTGTTTTCAGCAGGTCTATTCAATTGGGTAATTCTTTCAGTTCCATCGGTATAAGCAATGCCATACTTAGAGCCAGATAACTGCATTTCAATGTCTTTACGACGTTCTTCTGCTTGTTTTCTTCTTGCTTCGCTTTTAATTACATATGGTAACTGAATAATTAAATCCAATTTACCAGAACTTGTTTGTTCATCCACAACATCTAATAAGTTTAATTTACGAATCAGACGCTGCATCGTTGAATTCGGTTCGTTGATAACAGCATATAGTGGGTTCTCGATAATTGCGACTGCAGATTTTGGTAGTACTAATTCTTCATGTATACCTCTTTTATCGTTGTATACTCGAACTCTAACATGTGCCGGATACCACTCTAGAATTTTTCCAGTACGCATTGTGTTTATCTCATAAGAACCAGATTTTGCAGGATCAATTGTTGTATCTACCGGCACAATAGCTACACAGCCTTCATCCAGCATAGACATCACCACATCTTGTAAAAATGCTCTGCCCGTTTGATCGATATTAGCTTCAACATTTAAGCAGTTCTGTAATCCAGAGTCCACTTCCTCTTTGAATCTACCATTTTCATCCAAACGAACATGCTTGATTGCTATGGATGATACGTCTAAAGCTAGACGATTGTAAACTGATGTTACTATTGACCGTTCAACACCTCTCGAAAAATGAACTCTATCAGGCTTATATGTACTCAATCCTCCTAAGTTTTGTGGATCAACATAGGTATTATCGTTATAGACGAACGCATTCCAAGCATGTTGTAGTCTATCTCTTATTCCCATTTTGAATTTTCACCTCCTTTCAAAGATTTCTAGTATCCTAACATTTTTCCGATTTCAGCATCAGTCATCTTTGTATTAGGATGTTTTTCTTTATATGCATCTATAGCATCTATATCTTGGTATATGTTCTCCCATGGTTTTTCAGCTAATGTTTTAACGAAACTTTTAGCATCTTTCATTATGTCTCTTGTTATTTTAGTTGATGACGTCATTGTAATCTTATCGGTATTTATTATAATCATCGATGTATCGAAACCACCACCATCTCTATCTGTTATATCCGGAATTGCATCATAACCTTTATCTTTGAAATGCTTATAGAGTATACTTGCTTCCGCAGCATATCTAGAATCACCCATCCAAAAACTTACAGCTTGTCCCATCCGTTTTGCTGCAAATGAATTCGGATTATTTACCGCATATTCTGCATCGGCTTTTGTTACTTTAGTGCTCCAATCTT
>ERZ808027.74-NODE-74-length-10671-cov-1.911459_pt1 | contig 10671 bp, 9 predicted proteins | sample MGYA00380183_ERZ808027 | MGnify/ENA primary metagenome ERZ808027 (study PRJEB31490, sample SAMN06133374) | cow dung metagenome | isolation source: H7 | host: cow | place: China: Chengdu | collected 2015-05 ...
CGTAATCCTTTAATCGGAAGGCAGGACTTTCGCAGGCCTGCTTCCCATCCAGATCCTTTTGTCCATTTTGGAAAATCTCATGATTATAAGCGAGCATATGCTTATCCGAATCGGCCTTTCGGGTGATGGACTTGAACTGGAGCTTCATGGGGGAGATCTTCAGCCAGCTGGCAAAGGAGGAGAGAATGTTGTACTGCTCCTCAGAAGAACGGAGCATGAAGTTGATGGGTTCGATCTCAAGGATCTTGATGTAACGACCATCCGTAGTCTCCACGATGCCGTTACGGATCTCCTTGACCGGGAGGAAAGGCTGGACAAACTCAAGCTTTTCGGGCTTTCTTCTTTTTGCCTTTGCGCCCCGGGTTTTTGAGCTGCTTCGGGTCATACTTATATCCGATCCTCCTGAAATGCAATTTCCGCCGGTTCGCCCAAAAGGCAATCATATGCCCCAGATACTGGAGCAAGGAATCTCCATCGATTCCCATGACAGCAACCACGCCCAGCGGCAGCAGGGTTACCGTCATAATCACGATCTTAATGGTTGCCGTCACCGGAATCCACATCAGTTCCGGGTACCCTACCAGACCAATCAGGAACACTGCTTCGATGGCATTGCGGGTTTCCACCATGCCACCGAGCAGTTTTCCAGAATCGGTATAGTTCGCCGGGATCGCGTAGACATTACTGTATTCTTTTTCTTCCATAACGGATTACTCCGTACAATCTTCCGGGATCCGGGAGATGTAGAGAATGTTATCTACGGGAATGAAGTACTGAGGCATATCCTCCTGACCGATCTGAAGAACGCCTTCGGGCAGCGCTTCGTAGAATCTATCGATCAGATCTGCGCAGTCTTCATCTTCCCTGCCTTCGCACACATTCAGGACTTCACCGTTCATGAAGTGAATGCGGTAATAGGTAACAATCACTTTAAGACCACCTTTCAATTTGGGATATTCGGGCGGTTAGCAATCTGCTTCGCTGCCCATGGAAATGTACAAAATATTTCTGACAGGGATAAAGGCCCTGCTGGTTTCTTCTGTGCCGATGGTCAGCACATCATCCGGCTTACTTGCCCGCAAACGGTTGTGCAGCCGCTTGTCTTCCGGGACAAAGCGTTCTTCAGCAGCGTTGATAACCTGATTGTTGATGAGATGGATTCTATATTCCTGCAGACACATATGTGTTACCTTCCTATTCTGTAAATGTAAGCGGTGGTATCATATCGACCCATCCGCAAAGCTTCATTGTGGTCAGGGACATAAATGTCAACCCGGCCAATATTGTTTTCAATACCGGAACCGCCTCGATCCTCAACGGTGTACATGATGCCGTTGATCATGATCTGAGTTCCAAAGGGATAGTGGCTGGACATGGCGACCATGCCGACTGCCACTCGCTTGCCGCTTGCCGTAATGCCCTGGGCATTGGGACCGCAGCATCTGGTGCAGGCACAGTAATGGGTCACATTGACCTGCAGAGAGTAAAGAGGCTCTCCGTAGGCGGAGCTACCAACTTCCTGGTCAAAGTCAACATTCTTGGGTCTGCGAAGGGACAGCCGCCCTTCATAGCTGGGAGTATTCAGATGGACACCGATACCACCTTCAGAGTGGACCCATTTACGGCTACCGTCTTCACCGTATCCGGCAAACATCAGGACATTGTTCCAACCGGAGCCTCCGTCGTTCATCAGAAAGCCAAGATCGCCAGGCAGAAGCTCGGATTCATCAATGGCGTAGGAATTGTCCCACTGGCCATAGGTGCCTGCGTGAAGGCTCACGCCAACCGCAGTCTTGTAGGTCCAATCCGTAAAGCCGGAGCAATCAAGACCGAAGGGTCGGATGGTTCCCGTGGAACTGGAGCCTGCTGAGGTGACCAGTTTCGGGGTATTCCACTCATCGTTCCAACCTGCAGCACTCTTACCACCCCAGAAGTAAGGGACTTTACCCACCAGAGAAAGTGCAGTGGTCAGAATGTGCTTACGGGTTGCGTTACAATTCTGCCTGTTGACAAAGGCAATGAGTTCCGCATCCGTCAGGGGAACCGCCGTGCCGTTACCAAGAGTTCCATAAAGGGTCATCTTTAGGGCATTGGCCATATTCTGAATGACTTCACCGTAGGTCAGCTTGAACTGCGGGTACTCGGCAGACATATCGATCCCAAAAGCATCGGCGATCACTGTGTTATCAAAGGGATGAATGGTACATTCTGCGTACTCAATGATCTCGGTGGTCGGTTCAAGGACTTCCGTTCCGTCAGACTCATAATAGGTAGCCCGCCGGGTACCGGTAATCTGGCCACCAGAATAAACCGGAACGGTCACGGTAACTTCCTTATAGGCTGGGACGGTGATTTCTTCTTCCGATTCCTTGGTCTCATCCGGGAGGTAGTAGGTCTTCCTCTCGGTTGTGTAGTTGTATCTGGGGATACCGTTGACGATACCCGCAGCTTCGATCCGGGTCACCACAGTAACCGTAACGGACTTATAGGTGGAGTAAGTTACAGGTACTAACCGTTCCTGTGTCTTAACTTCATAAGTAACCGGGAACATACGGCTTGCTATAGCATTGAGCTTTGCAACCATATCATCTACAGTGGTACCTTGCTGTTGCAAGGATGCAGAGTAAGCTGCCAAGATATAGCAGACATCGTAACCTGCAGAAGACTGCGCATGGTTGATTAGGGCATCCATGGACAGGTCATAGTCATAACCTCCGTCCAGAATGATCTCCTCAACCCTGTTCAGGGAAAGATCGTAGGCGTTATCAATGACCTCGGATACTACATCGGACATCTCCGAATAGGAGCTTTCCAGTGTGGCATTGGGATCCGGCTGCGTGCCGTTCAGACCAAAGACGCTTTCCGTCACGATGCTCGGAAGCGAAACAATGAGAATGATCAAGATCGTCAGTAACAGGCACACACAAATCAGTATCTTATAGAGGGTATGGCGCATGGCCCATGCGGCAGAGATGATCGCACCCCAGGGACCACCTGCGGCAGTGCCTGCTGCGATTTCTGCAACTGCCTTACCGCCTTCGACACCAGCCTGAACTGTTGCCGCCGCAGCATTTGCTGTTGCCTCTGCGCCTTTGGCCGCAGCTTGCGCTGCAGCCTGTTTGGAAACTTCCTTGGCAGCCTTTGCAGCTTGTCCGGCGGCTTGACCAAAATTGTCCTGACCATCTCCAAACTGCTGCTTAGTAGGTTCTGCCATGGCATTCACCTCCTGTATTTCTTGGGGAATGAAAAACGGCCATGATCGTGATCATCACAACCATGGCCGTTTCGGGCTTATTGTTTTCTTCTTGGGGGTTTGCGGTCGATATCGCCGCGCTTCTGAGGCTCTGCAAACCGGGCAGGTGTTTGCTTGTATCGAACAGTTTCCACACTGACAGTGCGAAGCTTGCCATCATCGTAGACAGCCTGACCGTTTTCATATACGGGTTTCCGGTCAACTGCTGCCTCACCGCGAATGGCATACCACTGGGCACCACGTGCATCCTCCAGAACCTGGTAGTCACCGCGGGGAGCGGCATACCGGGCGGTATCGTAGAACGCGGTGCCGGATCCATCAGCATTACGAACTTCAAAGTGTCCATCCAGACGGTGGGTGCCGTCCACATGAGCAACCTGGCCTTCATAACCGGGCATGAAGTTCTGGAAAGCTGCCTGATTGTACTGGGCTGCTTCTGCACCAGACTCAAACTGAGGAGCGTGAGCCTGCGGCTGCATGGCATACCACTGGACGCCATTGGCTGCCTCCATAACGGAATGGGGCGCATCGGGTTCCTGATAGTAAGCGCTGTTGTACCAGAGGGTGTTTCCACCGTCGGGAGAGCTTGCTTCAATCACACCGTCGCCGACCGTTCGGAGCATCGTGCCTTCCTGGGCGCTGGGGAATGTTGCTGCCACGAGAGGTGCTTCTGCATATCCGCCATGAGAGAATCCACCGGAATAACCGGGATAATCATCACCATGTACGGAATGTCCACCATACTGATTTCCTTCATGGAAGGAATCTGCATCGTAGCCAGCTCCATGATCTGCATCATGGAAGCCACCGGATATTCCTGCACCAACCTGCGGAGCATCAACACTGGTATCATGAGAGTCAGGCATTTCAGAACTGCCGGGAATGACACCAGCTTCAGGCTGTACACCTGCGCCGCTGACATCGCTGCCAACAAAGCCAGGTGCCTGATAAGGCATCTGATCAACACCTTCAGTTCCGCCAGGAACGAATTCAGAGGAAGCGGGCATTTCAGCTACGCTGCCCGTGAAGGTAGGCATCTCGCCGGGCACATCGGATTCACCAATTCCGGGGTTGACTTCTGGCTGACCAGCCAGTTCAGGAACAAATCCGGAACCAGTCTGAGGAATCTCCATACCGCCCTCAGCAGGTGCGGAAATGATATGTTCGCCACCGGAAACAGAGGGCATCTCCCCTGCTCCAGCGATGCTGTCGCCAGGAATCTGATTGGGCATAAACTCAGGCATAAAGCCGGATCCAGTCTGCGGTACTTCCATACCGTCAGCGGGAACGCCTTCACCGTGGAGCGTGCCAACGGGATGCGGAATATCGCCTGCATCGCCACCGAGTTCAGAAGGTGCCATATCCGCTCCAGCTGCAGCAACAACAGCAGCGCCAAGAACCTGTCCTTCTGCATCAGGAACATGGATCTGTTCGCCGATTGCATTGGGATCACCGGAGGGCATAACACCAAGCTGGCCACCATCGAGTTGCTGACCAACCATACCGGGAACGGAATCCTCGCCTCCAGTTTCGGGCATATGTATGCCTCCAGGGACGATTCCTTCGGACATACCTGCAGTTTCATGCATCTGATCGTCTGGGAAGGTTGCAACACCCTGAGGCATTGCATCACTACCAGGAACGATACCCTCGCTGACAGGTGCACCGGTTGCATCATTCTGAACACCGGGTACCTCTGCACCTCCGGGTATGATCCCTTCAGGCTGCATACCTTCGGTAGCACCAGGTACGATGTGCGTCTGATCCCCAGGAAACTCTCCAACATTCTGAGGAGCACCTTCTGCACCGGGAACAATATTCTCACCTGCAGAAACACTGGGCGCATCCGTATGGGCACCAGGCACCTCAGTACCTGCAGCAGATTCTCCGGGTGTGGGATTCACAGCATCAGCATTGACACCGCCAGCCGCGGCCTGTGCATCCATACCTCCAAAGACAGGTGCATCATAGAAGGCACCACGGCCTTCGCCGCTGGCCATTTGATACCACTGACTGCCATCCGATGCAGTAACAACACTGTGGGGAGCATCCGGCTTTTCAAACTGAGAAGCACTGTACATATCCACATTTGCTTTCTTACCGTCAGGAGTGGTTGCTGTGGTACTGATACGGCCACCGGTAATCTGAGTCCCCTTCATCTGGAAGCCCTGCATATGGGGCATGTAGTTACTCAGAGACCGATCTGCAATATCACCGGCAATGGTACCGGAAGCACCAGGCGCACGGGATGCAACAGAAGAAATAGATTGACCGTTCAGAGTGGCGCCGTTTCTGGCTGCAATTCCACCGAAGGCCCGACCAACAAATCCTGCACCACCGCTGAAGCCCATGCGTGTACCACCTTCAACAACAGCATCACGAACATAGGAATTGGGACTGAATCTGGAAGCAAAGCCTGCAGCAAAACCAGTTGCTGCCGCTCCGGTTCCGGTTGCAGTCGCACCTCCGCCCGCACGGCCAAAGACACTGCCTGCGGATCTGGCACCGCTGCCAACACCGGAAATAACCCGGGCTGCCATCAGCAGTTCCATACCCATACTGGATCCTGTCTGAGCCACATTCAGGCCCATGGAAGCCAGATAGCTGTCAAATCGCTGGGCGCACTTCAGATATGCCAGGGCGCAGAACATCCAGAGGAAGATACTTCCCTTTCCTGTGGTCAAGGCGCCGCCGTTGCCGATGAAGTGGCCCATGGAGGAAGCAAAGCCTCTCAGGAACCAGACATTCATAACAAGGAGCAGCAGCTGAGAACCAACCATTCGACACCAGGACTTGAACACATTGTTTGTGCTCTTGGATGCGCCCATGGAAAAGGCCAGAGGCGAAGTATAACAGAGAACACCAACTACGATATATCGTTCCACTGTCTCAAGGAGGAGCTTGAAGTAGTTCCAGCCAAGGGCAATGAGAAGGATCAGGATAAGAATAAGGCCCACAACACTGGCTGTGGCCACAAGTGTGGTCAAGCCATTGGTCAGGGCCTGTTCAACACCGGCAAAGGTAAAATCTTCACCGGTCATACTCAAATCCATTAGGGATGTGTACGGTGCCCGCGCTATGGTCAGGCAAGCTGAGAAAATGGGTTTGGCATATCCGATCAGGAAGCCGAATATCGCACCTCTGACAACCAGATGCCAGGGATTCTCTGCTTCTGTGATCGGTCCGCCGAAGGCTCTGAAGAGCTGCCAAAGAACGATCAGAATGAGTATGGCATATGCAGTGACCTGCATGACACCATAGGCTTTGGTCACGAACGGAAAATACTCTTCCATCGCAGTCATGTCAGTACCCAATGCCTCAAGGAAGAGGCCGGATACCGCATCCAGGAGCTGTGAAGCTATGCTGGACACCCAACCGACAATACCCTCGAAAATCCAGTCTAGAATGGGTATCACCTCCTTAGGAAGCCTGGATTTTATTCTAAGGCTTCTTAGCCGGAGTAGTTACCACCCTGGATGAGGGGCTGCAGATAAGCGACCACAAAGCCCAGAGAGTTCAGGATGATCCAGGTCACGACGATACGCTTCAGCCAGTTGGTAGCCTCGTCGACTGCCCGCTGGTTGCGGGAGATCATGCGGATCAGCAGCGCAATGGCTGCCACAGTGACTGCTACGATGGTACTGATTGCGACGACCTGACCATAGACATCCTTCAGAATCGTGGAAAAACGATTCCAGATAGTGCCCGTACCGGTGCCGGTGCCAGTTGCAAGAACGGGCTGCAGGGTCAGCATGGCTGCGGAAGCCATACCCACTGCAGACCAGTAAGCATCAGTCAGATACTGCTTGCCCCTGGCGAGAGTCTTTACCATGTCTATTACCTCCTTTCCATGGTTATTGGAACGACAAAAGGCGCTGTTTTGAAGCTGCATTCAGCCTCTAAAACAGCGCCCTTGGCGATCGTCCAACTTTGGACGATAATATTATAACACATTCCCATGTACGGTGTGTGACCTTTTTTTTCCCAATTTAGTCCCAGGCTTTTCCCACTTTTTTCCCGAAAACATTGTCGAATTTTATATGTGCTTCTTATCAAGCATGGTTAGAACATCCAACCACATGTTTACCTCTTTATTTGGTGCTGACCAAAGTCTTAAGGAAATAAGGCGAATTGCTTTCTTGCGAAGTTCGTAATACTTACGCCTAGTCATACCCAATTTGTAGAATAAATCATATATACTTTCGTAAATCTCAGCACCCATATAGGTTTCATAAATCACTCTATATAGCAATTCACCGTCTTTAGGCTTCTTTTTCAAGACTGAAATCGCTTCATTCATGCGATCAATTAGCAATCTGGACTCTGAGATGGAGTGAATACGACCTTCCATTACTTTATTTTCCATGGAAATCTCTAAATCAATTCGATCAATCAGTTCATCGAGCGTGGCAAAAGGCATTTCAAGTTCGCTTGCAATTTGATCAGGGATACTTTCGACTGCCCAGACCATATCTCTATAGCTTTCCAGCAGAAGCTCCGTATTGTGGTATGCCCTTTTTGCCATTTCTCTTCTGCGCTGTTCAGCATCATCATTTATTGCTGTTTGGCTTATCAGATAACCTCGCCTTGTCAGGTACTGAACAAAAGCAGCACTCTTTTCTGATAGGCTCTTCTCTTCATCTTCATAACTTAAATTGCTTTTCATTTCAAAATCTCCTTATCACCGAGTGTATTCCGGCAATGAGCCAGTATTACTTATTACGAACAGAATTGGGACAAATTAACGGTATTCGACACCTCTATAAAAAGGTTCCCATAAACCAATTATTTTCGCTAAGTTGTGTCAAGGCACAGCCTGGGAATGTCAATTGGGCAGACTGTCCCTATCTGATCCAAATCAAAATATCGGACTGCGCCTATTAACCAACCCAGGCAGTCATATATACAGTTCCTACTTTGGTAATAGTTCCTACCATGAGAAAAATACGCGCGCGTATAGGTGTTCAAAGGTGCAACGCGATTTTCTCCAGACTCATTTTCAGACTTCTTCTCCAGCCCTTTAATTACCTTGCGGCTGTTCCATGCAACCATCATATTGATCCGCTCGGTTTCATTCCGGGCTACAATACCTTTGCGAGATCTGCACTTAACATCTTCCAGCATCTGCAGTACATCGGACTCATCCGGCAGTGCTGCGTCTTCACCCAGCAGATACTGAGCATTGTAAATTACGCAGCCATAGGAACTGGGAAGCCGGAACAGCTTGAATGTAGACTCGTTCTTCTTAAAGAACCGCCATACTTTGGTCTTCTCCCAATTCCATCGGCGACCAAGACCCTCCAGTGTCAAAACGGATCCATATTTTCCAAACTGAATTGCTGGGCCTAAAAAAGAAAACGCATTGCCGTAATCTCTGTATGTTGTGTGACACCAGAGATCAAGCCATGCGTCTGCTTCATCGAATATTCTCTTGCTATCGGCCAACCGATCTGTGAGAGTTCTGGGCATCCCCAGGAAGCCAAACTCATCAGTAGCGTAGACTGCACCCTTTTCACATTCTCCACCGGAGCAGGCGTGCTCCCAATCACAGATCTGATAAGTTACTTTCTTAGTCTGAAGGTCATGTGTGAATTTCAGATAACCAAGATCCTCAAGCTCATGCATGATCCAGAGAGCCTTCTGACGGCGCTTAACGCCAAGAATACTCTTAAGCCCGACGATTCCTCCTGCCCACATTCCGGGTTCTACAGGGTTTCTAAAGCCACAGTACACTCCATATCCTTTCCGGAAAGCCGCCCTTGAAGCCAATTTAGCCCAGTATCCCATGATGCCTCTGCCAGCGGGCAGACATGCTCTATGAAGTTTAAGCCACTTATACTTCCGCAAGCACTTCATAAAATCTCCCTCTTTTCTAGACAAGTACGCTAAAAAAGCGTCTATAATTAAAATTTATATTTCTAGATTTCATTGCAATTCGACACCTCAGCTCGTGTAATATAATTAGTACGCACGAAAAAGGAGGTTACGAAGTGAACATTGTAATCTATGCTCGTTTTTCCAGCCATAGCCAGACAGAACAGTCCATCGAAGGACAGTTAAGAGTTTGTTATGAATATGCCAAAGCAAATGGGCATATCGTAATTGGTGAATATATAGACCGTGCTCAAAGTGGCACTTCCGACAACAGATCGGATTTTCAGAGAATGATCGAAGACAGCGAACGCCATGCTTTCCAAGGAGTTCTGGTCTACCAGCTGGATCGCTTTGCTCGAAACCGTTACGATAGTGCCATTAATAAAGCAAAACTCAAAAAGAACGGTGTTCGTGTTCTTTCCGCGAAAGAGAACATTACAGACGATGCTTCAGGTGTATTGATTGAAGGTGTTCTTGAAAGCATGGCAGAATACTATTCAGTTGAGCTATCGCAGAAGATCAAACGAGGCATGGAGATCAACGCAAAGAAATGCCTCGCAAATGGTAGCAATCCTGGGCTTGGTTATAGGGTGAACAAAGATCGTACTTTCTCTATCGATGAAGAAGAAGCCCAAATCGTTCGTGAAATATTTGAAAGATACGCATCTGGAGAAGTAGTTGCTGATATCATTCGAGATTTAAATGCTCGCCAATTTAAAACCTCACGAGGAAAGGAATTCAATAAGAACAGTATTAGTCGCATACTCCATAACAAGCGCTATATTGGGTACTATCTCTACAAAGGGACCGAAACACCTGGTGGAATGCCCCGAATCATCGACGATGATCTATTCTTCCGGGTGCAGCATCTCATAGAAAAGAACAAGGCTGCACCAGGCAGGATCCGCGGTAAAGACGAGTATCTGCTCACAACCAAACTCTATTGTGGTATGTGCAACGCTCCGATGACCGGCTACGGTGGTACTAGTAAAAGCGGTAAGCATTATCACTACTATATGTGCAACAATGCAAAGAAGCATAAATGTGATAAAAAATCTTTTCGCAAAACTTCATATTTTCCATAATTTGATTCCCCCAAAAAAACTATCCTAATTTGCTACTCCATAAACGAAGGCACGAATGATTTTGAATACAGTATAATCATCAAATGAAATTTTTTCCTGGCAAACAGATCTTGCCACAGACATGATGTTCTGATGGAATAGCTTTGCAAAAAGCTTTTCTTCCAATCGGTATAGGATCGTCAATAAAAAACATTGCTTTCTGTGGTTTTAAAAAACTATTGGCTTATATCGGTCACAAAAAGATAGCAAATCTGGTTTTCATCTGAAAAATCATCTGCTTTAATCATTTCCAACATGACATTGGAATAGCCGTCTTCAGTTTTTCGCCTGTAAAAAATGCGAAGAGGTTTTTCACTTTGCACAAAATTTTCCATAATGTAATTTACACTGGTTTTTTTCAGATACTCTTTTTCATCATCTTTATGAACCTGTCCTGCTTCTGCAAAAAGCCTAAGCCAG
>ERZ808027.75-NODE-75-length-10596-cov-2.796083_pt1 | contig 10596 bp, 9 predicted proteins | sample MGYA00380183_ERZ808027 | MGnify/ENA primary metagenome ERZ808027 (study PRJEB31490, sample SAMN06133374) | cow dung metagenome | isolation source: H7 | host: cow | place: China: Chengdu | collected 2015-05 ...
AATAAGAAGCAATAAAGCCTAGATTCCCACGCTTGCACACCTCGGGAAATTGCTGCACATAAGCCTCATATCGTTCCTTGGCAGGAAGCGTGAGACGCTCTTTGTGGCTCTGATGCAAACGACGGTATTCGTTCTGATGAATGATTCTTCCCCAGTTGCTCAATTCGAGATTCGTTTCCCACAACCGACGCAAGTCTGTGATGAGGATGCGGTAAGCCTCCACCTCTTCGAGAGTCTCCACAAACTCCTGACTCACCTCGTTATAATAAAGTTCGTCCATGCTGAACACGATACATCCGTCGTAAGCAAAGGAAGTGGTGAACTCCTCCCCGTCCACCAACCAATATGAACGCGTCATGCCTTTTTCGATGAAATACGCATACTTGCAAAAGATGCCTTCCCGCACCAACAATGTCTTTTTCGGGAAACGACAAGGAGTGATGCAGGCTTCCAACTCCCGAATGGTTTCATCGGAAATCGGACATAAAGATTTCATCCAAGCAAGAACGGTTTTCATAGGCATCAATTTTCACAGATGCACAAAGATAAACAATTTTTCTTAACTTCCCAACCAAACCTTGGCTTTCGGCAATTTGGATAAAATCCATACCACGGCATACGAAGAGAGGAAGGAGCACAACGTAATAATCGGAATCTGATAATAGACATGTGCCAACGATTCACTCAGCAAGTCACGCCAGAAGTTGATGAGCATGATATGGACAAAATACACGGCATAACTCAACATGGCATAACTGCTTATCCAGCGGCCGAACGCATTGTTTCCTTGCCACTTGATACGGCTTACCAACGAGAACATGGCATAGGTCATCAGCATCATATTCGCGCTACAGAAACGCCAACAGATTTCCAAATCGGAGATGCTGGTTACACGCTCCAACCGATACTGGTAAACTGCTACCGTGAAGAGATAACCTCCCACCAACAGCAACAAGGCATTACGCACCGACAAGGCACCGTATCGTTTGATGTAATAACCCAAGACGAAGTATCCGGCAAAGCCCGTGAAGTAATGGAGCATCGGAGTAGGATTCCAAAAACATTCACCCAACACTTCGGGAAACCAAAGATGAATATAAGGCAAAAGAGTAGTGAATGCCCATACCCCAAGATAACCTTGCAACTGGCGCTTGGAGCATTGTTCAAGCCAAGGCGAAATAATCGGCACCAGCATATACAAGCCAAGGAGCATATAGATAAACCACATATGACCGATTTCCACACCGAGATTCACCGGGATGTGTGCCACATTACGCAAGAATTGGGCTAACGTATCGCCCCGATAAACCATGAAATAGGCGGAATAAGCTACACACCATACCACAAAAGGAATAAGGATACGGGTAAAGCGGCGCTTGAAGAATGCCCCTACATCCAACTTCAACGGAAGAAGAAAATAACCCGAAATCATGACAAACAAAGGTACTTCGATAGGCGTCATTGAGTTCATCCAGCCTATCAAAGGCATCTCGTCGTGAGTAGGTACAGTAAAGTCCGGACCTATGTAATAAACTTCGGTTACATGTTGCCAAATGACGAGAAAGCAAGCAAGGACACGCAACAAGTCGAGCGAAAATTCACGTTTGCTTGCTTGGGGGATAGCAGTAGTCTGATTCATGATATTCTTCAATAAGGATTAACAATGAAGCAAAAATACATCATCCACCCGAAATTCACTTTGCGCTAGGTCAAATTCTCCCGTTTACGCTTCTTCCAGAGTTGGTAACTGTTAATGATATTTTGCCACAGAACGTATGAACCTGGAGCAATGGTAGCCAATGGATGCAGATAAGCCGAAGCCATCCAAATGGCAAGGACGGTATTCTTCTGCCCGAGGGCTTGTCCGGCACTGATACGGTCGTTATAAATGCTTCCGATGCGCTTGCCGAAGAAGAACTGCACTACGCAAGTAAACAAGCCTCCCAAGGCCACGAGCCATGCCGTGATATCACTATTGATAAGCGAACGGGCAGTCTGACCCATTACCAAAGCCAAGGCGAATGCCCAAATATAGAAAGCCATGCCGCTATGCTCCATAAGCCAACGATGAACATTCTTTACATAATACTTCAAGAAGAGAGCCACAAAAAGAGGCGACAACAACAATGGAAATACCTTGCTCAATATACGGAAGAAAGCATTCCAGAAAGTCAGTCCTTCATGAGGTTCTACCAATGGAAAGACCAATGGCACCATGACAGCTCCCAACAGATTGGAGAACAACGTATAGGTAGTAAGCGTAGCAGCATTGCCACCCAGTTTACCCGTAATCACGGCAGCAGCCGTAGCCGTAGGACAAATCAGGCAGACCATCATGCCTTGCCAAATGCCTGTCGACAATTCTCCCATAGGGACGTATAACAATACACTGGCAGCCAAAGCACACGAGCATGCTTGTATCAGCAACAGCCATAGATGCCAACGCTTAGGCTTCAACTCCCGTATATCGATTTTACAGAAGGTAAGCAACAATTGGGCGAAGATGAGCCACGGAGTGATGAAGGACACAAAGCCATTCACTGCCGGTTTCAATGGAGCCAAAAAACTCCATTTGGCAAATACGAGATAAGCCAACGTACCCGTCAGCATCGCCAAAGGCAATGTCCAGTTTTTGATGAATTTCAGCATAATCTTTTATTCAAAACGTATCGACTTGGCCGGATGGATATGAGCAATCAAGTACGAAGGACCTACGAGCATCAGCACCGATGCCAACAATGTACCTACATTGAGCAACACCCACCACCATAGATTGAACACCACCGGCACACTATCCACATAATAAGTGACAGGGTCTAGCTTGAAGAGATGGAATTGCGACTGGATGAATATGAACGACAATCCGATGATGTTGCCCCACAACATACCTCGTCCTATCAGGAAGACTGAGAAACTAAGAAACACCTTACGGATAGCAAGATTATCGGCTCCCAAAGCCTTGAGTACACCAATCATGTTCGTACGTTCCAGGATGATGATGAGCAAGCCCGATATCATGGTGAATCCAGCCACACCCGTCATAAGGATGAGAATCACCCAAACGTTCATATCCAGCAAGTCCAACCAAGCGAATATTTGCGGATTGCTCTCTTCTACAGTCTGCGTGTAGTAAGTGGCTCCATAGCGGTCCTTCAGCATGTCCACCTCCGCACTTATGGCCTCCTTCGTTTCCTCCAATCGGGACACATCGGCCACCTCCAGTTCGATTCCGCTCGCTTGATCAGCCTGCCAAGCATTCAGGCGGTTCACCGTATAGAGGTCTGTCAAAAGGAACATATCGTCGTATATCGAGAAGTTCGTCTGATAAATGCCCGCCACCTCAAGACGACGTGCGCGGACATTTTCAGCCGAAATGTAATACGTATAGAGTTTGTCACCCAACTTCAGATTCAGTTTGTTGGCAATAGTACGCGAGACGAGGGTGCGGTTGGTTGATGCCGAATCTGTAAAAGCCGGAATCTCCCCTTCCTGCAAATGTTCCTTCAGGAAGGTCCAGTCGTATTCCTGCGATACCCCTTTCAGCACCATTCCCAAGAAATTGTCCTCCGTCATAATCATGCCCGGCTTGGTGGAGTAGCGTTGCACATGCTTCACCCCTTCCATAGAACGGAGTGCATCCAGCAGACTATCTCCCGCCACCACAGGAACAGTCTCGTAGGATTTCTGGGCATCGAAATTCGTAATGGTGATGTCCGAACCGATACCCACCACCTTGTCGCGGACTTCGTGCTTGAAGCCTATCACCACGGCCACGGCCACAATCATCACGGCCAAGCCAATGGCAATGCCCCACATGGCGATGAGAACGGCAGGCTTCGACACCTCCTTCTCTCCTTCCTTGCTACGATAGATTCGTCTTGCGACAAAGAGTTTCCAATCCATTTTTCCTTACTCCTCCACTCTACCCGGATAAGCCTCGAGCGCCTTACGGAGTACCACCAACGCACGCGCCAAATCTTCTTTCTTCAATACATACGCTATGCGGACTTCATTCTTTCCTAATCCCGGAGTGGTATAGAAACCGGTGGCCGGAGCCATCATCACGGTCTCGCCCTCGTATTCGAAATCGGACAAGCACCAAGCGCAGAACTTCTCACAATCGTCTACCGGAAGTTTCGCCACAGTATAGAAAGCGCCCATTGGAATCGGCGAGTACACACCCGGTATACGGTTCAGTCCGTCGATGAGGCACTTGCGTCGTTCCACATATTCATCGTACGTATCGCGTGAATATTCTTCCGGAGCATCGAGCGAAGCCTCAGCGGCAATCTGGCCGATCAACGGTGGACTCAAGCGTGCCTGACAGAACTTCATCACAGCATTACGCACTTCGGCATTCTTCGTGATGAGCGCACCGATACGGATACCACATTCAGAGTAACGCTTCGATACGGAGTCGATGAGTACCACATTCTGTTCGATGCCTTCGAGGTGGCAAGCCGAGATATAAGGTGAGCCGGTATAGATGAATTCACGGTACACCTCATCGGAGAAGAGGTAGAGATCGTACTTCTTCACCATGTCGCGTATCTGATTCATTTCTCGACGGGTATAGAGATAGCCGGTCGGGTTGTTCGGGTTACAGATCAGGATAGCCTTGGTACGCTCGTTGATGAGTTCCTCGAATTTTTCTACCTTCGGAAGCGAGAAACCCTCCTCAATGGTAGTTGTCACAGTACGGATGACTGCCCCTGCCGAGATAGCAAAAGCCATGTAGTTGGCATATGCCGGTTCCGGCACGATGATTTCATCTCCCGGATTCAAGCAACTCAAGAAAGCGAAGAGCACCGCTTCGGAGCCACCGGTAGTGATGATGATATCGTCGGCATTCAGATTGATGTCGTACTTCTTGTAATAACCCACCAGTTTTTCACGATAACTCTGATAGCCTTGCGAAGGACTGTATTCCAAGACCGCACGGTCTATATTACGGATAGCGTCGAGGGCCGCTTGTGGAGTAGGCAGGTCAGGCTGACCGATGTTCAGGTGATACACATGAACGCCTCTCTTCTTGGCATCGTCTGCCAAGGGTGCCAGTTTGCGGATAGGCGATGCTGGCATTTCATTTCCTCGGATAGATATTTTTGGCATATAGATAGTCTTTTTTATGAATAATCGGCAAAGATATAGTTTATGAAGAAAGGAAGCAAACAAATTATCGTCGATTTTACGAATAAAAGAGGTTGCATCCGCCGATACAACCTCTATTAATTAACCATTTAAAAACACATTATATAATCACAAACATACTCAATTCGCTATAAAACTGTCCAGCGCTTTCTTCAGTTGCGCCTTAGTGGGAGCACCCGAGGTGATGTGAGGCTCACCCTTCATTGGAGCGAAGACAAGGGTAGGTACACTTCGGATTCGGAAGAGCGAAGCCAGTTCCTGTTCATTGTCTACATTCACCTTATAAATGTCTATCTTTCCCGCATATTCCTTGGCCAGTTCGTCCAACACCGGAGAGAGGGATTTACAAGGTCCGCACCACGGAGCATAGAAGTCTATCAGTGCCGGGCGTTCACCCAAGAACTTCCATTCGTGTGGGTTCGCCAAATAGTTCGCTACCTTTCTTAAAAATCCTCCTTTGGTTAAATTTATCGTAGTCATCGTCTTTATCTATTTTTCTAATTAACATTGCTTTTTCTTTTCTGATACAAAGGTAATCCACCCGCTCTTACTCTCCAACAGACAGATTCTATCGGAGAATAGATGATGTCTATCATACCCATTTTTTCGGTTCTCCATATACCATGAAACAAATTTTGTATTATCTTTGCCCGACTCAATAAAACTTAAAAAACGAACATTATGATGCACACGTGGTTTGAATGCAAGATTCAATACGAAAAGACCATGGAAAATGGTATGAACAAGAAAGTGACAGAACCATACCTTGTCGATGCACTCAGCTTCACCGAAGCCGAAGCACGCATCATCGAGGAAATGACTCCATACATCAGCGGTGAGTTCACTGTGAGCGACATCAAGCGCGCCCGCTACTCCGAACTCTTCTTTGCCGAAGACACTGAGTCAGACCGCTGGTTCAAGTGCAAGCTTACTTTCATCACCCTCGATGAAAAGAGCGGCTCTGAAAAGAAGACATCGACCAACGTACTCGTACAAGCATCCGACCTCCGCGATGCCGTGAAGAAACTGGACGAAGGCATGAAGGGCAGCATGGCAGACTATATTATCTCTTCCATGGCCGAAACCCCTATCATGGATGTTTATCCGTATAGCGCAGAACCAAACGACAAGCCGGAATTCCCGGAAGCGTAAAAGAATCATTTATGAGCCACATACAAGAAGAAATCAAGCGAATCCAAGCGGAGCTTCCCGAAAGCGTACGCTTGGTGGCTGTGTCTAAGTTCCACCCTGTAGAAGCCCTTCAGGAAGCTTACGATGCCGGACAACGCATCTTCGGCGAAAGCAAGGTACAAGAAATGACCATGAAGTACGAAGTCCTCCCGAAGGACATCGAATGGCATTTCATCGGCCATTTGCAAACCAACAAGATCAAGTATATGGCTCCGTATGTGGCGCTCATCCATGGCGTGGATTCCTACAAATTGCTAGCCGAAATAAACAAGCAGGCTGTGAAAGCGGGGCGTATCATCCCGTGCCTGCTCCAGATCCACATTGCCCAGGAGGAAACCAAGTTCGGTTTTTCTACGGACGAATGTAGAGCCATGCTGGAAGCCGGAGAATGGAAGGCCCTGGAGAATGTACGCATAGCGGGTGTAATGGGCATGGCTACCAACACGGAAGACGAAGCGCAGATAGCCCGTGAGTTCGGAGTGCTGGCCGGATTCTTCCACGAGATGAAGGAAGTCCATTTCAAGGACGCACCCGAGTTCAAAGAAATCGCCATAGGAATGTCCGACGATTATCCCCTTGCTATCGAAAAGGGAAGCACCCTCATCCGCATCGGAAGCCGTATTTTCGGTGAAAGAGTATATCAACACTAGCCCCTATATAATTGCACAAAATACCACATTTTTGTGCAATTATTTTGTCCATATCATAAATAAAACCTATCTTCGCACATATTATAAACTTTTGTGCATAAAATCATACATTATAAAGATATGGAAAACGAAAAGAGTTTCATTGCTTTAATTGAAAAAAGCATCAAGAAAAACTGGGACGCTAATTCCTTGACCGACTACAAGGGGGTAACCTATCAATACAAGGATGTAGCTCGTAAAATTGAAAAACTCCACATCATTTTCGAAGAAAGCGGCGTGAAGCCAGGTGACAAAATCGCTATCTGCGGACGAAACATGTCGCATTGGGGAGTAACATTCCTCGCTACCGTAACCTATGGTGCTGTCATCGTTCCTATCCTACACGAATTCAAGCCTGACCAGGTACATAATATCGTAAACCACTCGGAAGCCAAGTTGCTCTTTGTAGGCGATGTAGTATGGGAAGGTCTCGATAAAAGTGCTATGCCGAACCTCGAAGGTGTGATTTTGGTGAACGATTTCAGCCTACTCGTGTCACGCACCGAAAAACTGACTTACGCCCGCGAACACCTCAACGAACTTTTCGGCAAGAAATTCCCGAAGAATTTCCGCAAGGAACACATCAACTATTATAAGGATAGCCCAGACGAATTGCTCGTCCTCAACTATACATCGGGTACTACCAGTTTCTCAAAGGGTGTCATGATTCCGGCACGTGCCTTGTGGTCGAACATGATGTTCGCATTCAGTGCCCTCACCATGAAATCCGGAGACCGCCTCGTGTCTATGCTTCCAATGGCTCACATGTATGGTCTGGCATTCGAATTCCTCTACCAGTTCTGTGCTGGTGTACAGGTATTCTTCCTCACCCGTATGCCGAGTCCGAAGATTATCCTTCAGGCATTTGCCGAAGTGAAGCCGAGCCTCGTTATCGCCGTGCCATTGATCATCGAAAAGATTATCAAGAAGAACGTGCTTCCGAAACTCGAAACTCCTACCATGAAGTTCTTGATGCACGTACCTCTCGTGAGCGACAAGATCAGAGAAAAGGTACGCGAACAGTTGATGAGCGCCTTCGGTGGAGAGTTCTACGAAATCGTGGTGGGTGGTGCAGCTTTCAATCAGGAAATTGAAGCCTTTATGCGTAGCATTGACTTCCCTTATACCGTAGGTTATGGTATGACCGAATGTGCTCCGCTCATCTGCTACGAAGACTGGAAGAAGTTCAAGGCTGGTTCTTGCGGTAAGGCGGTAGCCAACATGGAAGTGAAGGTGCTCAGTGCAGACCCTGCAAACATTCCGGGTGAAATCATCTGCCGTGGAGACAACGTGATGCTTGGCTATTACAAGAACGAAGAAGCTACTAGAGAAGTAATCGATGCAGACGGCTGGATGCACACTGGCGACCTCGGTGTCATCGACGAAAACGGCTATGTGACTATCAGAGGTCGCTCAAAGAACATGCTCCTCGGTCCTTCTGGCCAAAACATCTATCCGGAAGAAATCGAAGACAAGCTCAACAACATGCCTTACGTGAACGAAAGCATCGTGATTCAGGCACTCGACGGCAAGTTGGCAGCATTGATCTATCCGGACTTCGAATTGGCATTTGCCAACGGCATGAGCGAAAAGCAGGTGGAAGAACAGATGGAAGCCAACCGCGTGGCGGTGAACGCTCAGATAGCGGCTTACGAACAGATAGCCCGCGTGAAGATTTATCACGAAGAATTCGAAAAGACTCCAAAGAAGAGTATCAAACGATTCCTCTATCAGGAAGCAAGATAAGAACAAGGATAAAAAAAGAGAGGTTCCCAATCGGGAACCTCTCTTTTTTGGTCTATAGGGAAAGATTTATTTCTTGTCTTCCTTCTTGAAGCAACCTTCTTCATTGAGGATGTAAACCTTACCTTCAGCCGGCACTTCTGCACGGATCTGATAAGCATTGGTTGTAGCCTCCATAGAAACCTTCTGCTTCATTTCTGCACTCAAGCCTGGGATTTCGTTCAACGAAGCGAACTTGCCGTTTTCATTCTTGTAATCCTGCTGAGCATAGAAAATAGCCCACATGAGCTTGTAGATTTCCATATCGTGCGGATAAACCATGGCAGTTTCTTCAGTACCTACCTTGTTGTCCGAGAAGTGGAGATAACCCCAACGGTCAGGCATGTGCATGTCGATGCGGCCTGTTGCGTTCCATACCCAGTTTTCTTCCGGCTTCTTCAACCATTCCACGCGAGAGAAGTTGATTCTCCAAGTGTTGCCAGCCTTCAAGAGATTGTTAAAGCTCAAAGTCAAGGCTTGGCGAGGGATAGCCATTTCCACGCTCCAGAACTTGTCTGTATCCTTCGGGTTGTTCAAAGTACCGTCGATATGGATAGCCGACTGGATACCCGGGCAGTCCCACTGGAGGAAAAAGTCGCCACCTACACGGTATGGCTTGTCAAGCATCAAGTCGAAAAGCACGTTCTTGGCATTCACTTCAATTTCGAAATAGTTATGACCGTCGGTATCCGGATCGATGAACACTTCGAAGTCGTTATCATAATAGATGATTGTATCGCGTTGAGTCAACTTGGCATCGATGTTCGGTTCTTCGAGGATAGCACCTACATAAAGGAAATCATCGTCCCACAACATCTTAGCAGTAGTCTTGTACTTCGGTTCTGCAAAGCCAGCACCGCTAATATCTTCAAACGCTTCTGTTTCCTTTGCCTTCTGCCATGAAGATTCGTCGAGCTTACCGTCAATTTTCAATGCGCCTTCTGTACGATAAGCAACGTATGAACGTGGTTGTACCAAATAGCGTTCGTATTTTTCGAAGATGCATGGTGCACCTTCCGCACTAGCCTGCTTTTCACCACCTGCACATCCACTCAAAACCGATGCCATGCAGAAGAGACCCAAGCCTAAAGTTTCGATTCTTTTCATTCTATTTCTTATTTAAGGATTAGTTACTTTCAATTACCTTACCTTCACCACGGTAGAGCTGGATAGGACCGTCGAGCAATACGGCCAATACAGTGATTTGTTCGTCGAGTACATGATCTGGCACTTCGATATAAAGGTTGCCCGGTACACCGCTCCAATAGTTCTTGTTATGAACCTTGTAACTCAACATAGAACCGTCGCCTACTACCCAAACACGATTTACCTTGTTTACCAAACCCTTGATTTCTACGATACCGTTCGGACGGTAAGGCAAGTACAAGTAAAGGATATCGCCTGCTTGGTTCAATGAAGTGAAGCCTTGGAAGTGGTCTGCAGGAATACCGGCGCGAGTGTCATAAATGGCTTCCTTATGCTTCTTTGTCCAACGACCGAATTCCTTCAAAATAGCGATTTGTTCTTCTGGGATAGTACCGTCTTCCTTCGGGCCGATATCCATCAACATGTTACCACCATTGCTCAAGCAATCTACAAATGTACGGAGAAGCATGTGAGGAGTCTTGTAGTTCTTATCATTGTGCTGGTAGCCCCAAGAATCGTTCATAGTCATACAGAGTTCCCAATACTTTTCTTCCGGACGAACCACAGGCACACCTTGTTCAGGAGTAGCATAGTCGCCATAACCGGTGATACGTGAATTCACGATGACATTCTTGTT
>ERZ808027.76-NODE-76-length-10590-cov-3.253305_pt1 | contig 10590 bp, 19 predicted proteins | sample MGYA00380183_ERZ808027 | MGnify/ENA primary metagenome ERZ808027 (study PRJEB31490, sample SAMN06133374) | cow dung metagenome | isolation source: H7 | host: cow | place: China: Chengdu | collected 2015-05 ...
TTACATAGTTACACATCTCAAAAAGAATGGACTTTAATTGATCCAGAGTAAGATCATGGTCTTTATTATCATAATCTTTATAAGAAATGGTCTCAGCATCACTAGATTCAAGTAATGTAATAAGTGCTCTTACATTATTCTGAGATCTAATATCAGCATTAATTTCAAAACCAAGATCTGAATGAATATGAATATTAGAATTAACTAACTCATTTTCATACTGCTTAAAGAATGTTTTAAGATTAGCCTTAGCAATTTCCTTAAACTCATCAAGAGTAAGTTCAATACCAATACCACCCATGGTATTAGTACTATTCTTAAAAACATTATCATCAGAATCTGCAGGAGTATTTACCCAACGAGTATGAAATGAAGGATCTTCATCAAACTCTACAGTTCTAGCTGCTACATTAGAGTTTTTCTGAATAGTTTTTTCTCCAGTATAAATAAGCTGATGCTTTTCATTCAAATAAACATTATAAAACATAATTACCCCAGTGAATTGAACCAAGATTCATACTTGGCTTTACGATTATTATAAGACAGTCTGTTAAACTCATCCTTAGTATAGAAATATAATCCTTGAATACTGGTATTATATTTCACAATAGGAGTTCTGGAATTACCAGTCCAGAAGTACTGGTCATCTATAGTTTTGGATTTGATTGCTGTCTTAATATCAGTCCAGTCTATAGAAGTATCCCATTGACTGTTAGTCTTAATATCCTCATCAGTCTCAGTAGATATCTTATTTGGATCTAAATCCCAAGTAAGTTTTAATACACCTTCACTTGGTTTCTCTTTATTCTTAAGAAATACATAAGTGATAGTCTTGGTAGTATTGTTAATGCTTACTGCTCTAAGACCATTCATCCACATAGTAACAATATCATCAAGATAGCCCTTATGTAATGTAAAGTAGCCTTTATTATCATTTACATAATCCTGAGTACTATCCTCAGTACTATCCTTGATTACATTGCCACACTCATCAGTTGTACTCATATAGGTGTATCCTTAACATTAATTATTTCCTGATTAGAAGAACCTCTCCACCAAAGATTAATATCTTTTAATTCTTTTATGAAAGGTCCATCTATTACAGTATCACATAACGTTACTGTTTCCAACTGAATTGGATTTAGGTCTTTAAGCTTATATCCAGTCCATAACCAGATATCTTTAGTAGTATTAGATCTGATATTCTTAAGTAATTTATTAACTGCTTCTACATTCCTTGGATCCAGAGGTTCACCTCCAAGGATACTAAATCCTTTCCTGTTTACTCTGGTATCCTGTAAATCCCTGATAATATGATTTTCTTCTATATCAGTAAAAGGATATCCAGCATCATATGCCCATGTAGCTTTATTAAAGCAATCAGGACAATGAATAGAACATCCTGATACAAACAAAGTACATCTGATACCAGGACCATTAACTACATCAAATGGAATATACTTAAAGTAATTCATACAACCTCTAAATTAGGTAACTCAAGAATACGAATACCATAATCAGAAGCAATTCTATGCTCAATTTTACATCCTCTGGCTTCTTTCCAACCAGGAGTAAATACAGCTAAATCTGCTTTAGCTAATTTCTCAATAGACTTAGAAAGATAAACAACAGGTGCTAATGCATCACAATTCTTTGGAGTCTCATTGATATAAGAATCTAAAATTCTAAAATCATCTTTAAGATAAAGACTAAGCCATTTTTTTACAGATTCAAATACTTTAATAATATGACCATCTTTATAGCCATACATAGGACAACTTACAAAAACATTAATCATTTAGCACTCCTCAATCATTTCATCAAGAGTTCTTACTCTGCCAGTAGATTTCCTCTTGATATCTTGGTTTCTATAATCCCTTAACTGTTTAAGCCAGAATGTAATTTTATAGTAATTAAGATATCCTGTTCTAAATACTTCTATACCATCTTTTAACATCTTGGCTTTCTTATCACATTGCCAGATAGTATTATCTAGATCTTCATCCTCAAATGCTTTATCAGGATTAAACATTATTCCTCCATGAATTGGTGAACCCTATGGGGCTTGAACCCATGACCAATAGATTAAAAGTCTACTGCTCTACCAACTGAGCTAAGGATTCTAATTGGTGGCCCTTCTAGGATTTGAACCTAGTACCAAACGATTATGAGTCGTCTGCTCTGACCTAATGAGCTAAAGGGCCATAATGGTGCTACCTGTAGGACTTGAACCTACAACCAACTGCTTACAAAACAGCTACACTCCCCATTGTGCTAAGGTAGCAAATTGTTGGCAGGGGCTGATGGATTCGAACCACCGAATGACGGAATCAGAATCCGTTGCCTTACCACTTGGCTAAGCCCCCATAATAGAGTTGGACATGAGAGGATTCGAACCCCCGGTGGATTTACGGATTTCCAATCCGTTTCAACACAACTGCATTTGCAGTTTACCTTAAGCCACTCAGTCACATGTCCATAATTGGCAGGAACTAAAGGATTTGAACCTCTACAAAATGATTTGGAATCATTTGTGCTAGCCATTACACCAAGTTCCCTAAAAATGGCAGGAGCATCAGGATTCGAACCTGAAGATTATGGGATCAAAACCCACTGCCTTACCATTTGGCTATGCTCCTAAAATTGGTGCGAGTGAAGAGATTTGAACTCTTACGGGCTATGCCGGGAGATTTTAAGTCTCCTGTGTCTACCAATTCCACCACACTCGCAAAAAAGGCATTCATAAGAATGCCCTGATACAACAACAACTAACTAAGGAGATACAACTATGGTTACTAAAAGAATTATACAACAGTTTCTAATTCAGTAATAGTAGTATTCAAGTCTCTGAGAGTGCATTTAATAGAATTATAATTAGCAATCCCAGTTTCTTTATTTATTAATACATTTATATATTTATTATTAGTACAAAATGCATTAAATAAAGTTGGATCTAACTTAGAAGGCTTGTAATCTTCCCAAGTATAATGAGTACTGATTACTCTCTCTAAATACCATCTGGCTTTCTTGAGATCCTGTAAAGCATTACCCTTATAAGGTGCTCTGAGAATATACTTAATAGCATTACCAAGACAGAAATCATAGCATTCAGCTAACTGTACTGGCTCAAGAGTAATAGTGATAGAAGCCTTCACATAATGCTCAGGATGATTTACTGGATCCATTCTTATCATTCTCCACAATAGTATGAATACCAATCCTGAGTACAAGATCCTTATTGTATTCACCCATTACTCTAAGCTGATGCTCAAGGATATTAAGAGGTACATTATCAATCTCTCCCTTATTCTCCTTTACAGCCTTAGCTAACTCATCAGCCAGTAAACTAATTCTTCCAGCTAAGTCCTTCTGTTCAGCTACAAGCATCTTAAAATTAGACATTCTTAAGCTTCTCCTCTAAATCATTAAGTACAATCATAGCCTGATCTAATATCTGTCTTACAGCATTAACTCCATCCTTAACAGTAGCAAGATCCTTATATGAACCATTAAGCTGATTATTAACCTCATGGTTAGCCTTCTGTGCTTCAGGTCTATAAATAGCCTTCTCTACCCTTTCATCACCAAAAGGATGAAAATCCTTGAATTTACCTGATTTAGATATACCTCCTTCAAAACCCCTATTAGGCTTATTAGGTTTATTCTTAAGCTCACTAGATGTTGTATATACTCTAACCTTTACATCATCATCAAGATCTTCTCCATCCATGAGAAGCTTAATAATCTTATCAATATCATCCATATTCATTTGGATTCTCCTTTAATTAATTCCCTAAGTTCATTACACTTATTCACTTCTTGCTGGCATCTTCTGACAATATCCAAAGATTGCTGAAGTCTTCCAAGTAATTCGTCTTGTCTGTAACAAGTAAGTTCTGAGGTATTGTCCTCTTGTTTACTTGCTGGACACTTGTACACCCCACTAAGCTTAGACTTATTAAGCTTACTGAGAATATTAAGATAATAATCTTCCTGGCTCTTAGATATTTCTTCATAATGAATTCTGGCTTTACTCACTTCTTCATATGCTTTCTCATAATCTGAGATATCAGATTCCAAATCAGATATTTTATTATGTGCATATACTGAATATCTTATTAAACCACAAATAACTACAATAAGAACCAGAGGAATAAGAAGCTTAAAATTTAAGTTCATCTGGATGCTCTTTATAATATTTACGTTCACTTGGTTTCATAGCCTTCCATTTCATCCATTTAATTGGATCCTGTAAAGGATATGGAGGATTATTGAGTATCTCAAGATCTATATCACTAAGCTTCTTCTTTTTTGACATGTTACACCCATATTAGAAACATATGAGTATTTAATCACTATCTACCAAACCTTTCAATAGCAAATCTGCATACTGCTTGCAAATAGATCTAGCTTTACAATACTTGCATCCAGTAGCTTTCTGAGGCTTCATCTTAATAAAGCCTTTACCCTTAGTCATTACATAATGATTAGCATCAGTCTGATTATTAAAATTCTTAATAGCCTTACCACCAGCTTTACTAAAGTATTGCCATACTGGATCTGATAACTTTAATGATTTAGTACATTCTAAAGTTCCTCCATTCTTAATTTCATGAATCTTATTTTTAATGAAGTCTTCAATATAATCCAATGAATAGAGATCATAGTCTTCATCAATGACAGGTGATTGAGGATAATCAGGATTGATTTTGGCATTCTTAGCTGTCCAATCATGCATAATATAGATTATCTTAATAGTATCACTTGTTATCAAATCAGGATTAAGCCATCTGTAAATACTTCCCTGTATCTTATAATCTTCTACCTTGGTTTTATGCATATAAGTAAAAGCAGATGTATTCTTATAATCTATAAGCTGACCATCCATGACCATATCAAACTGACCGTTAACAGTCATATCATCTATCTTCTTATATGCTCTCTGTTCAAGCCAGATTTCAATCTGGTTAGGGTTTTCCTTATGTTTGTTTATAACTATACGTTCTTTTAATTCCTTTAATCCCAGAGCATCCAGAGCCTTATTCCTGAGATTGTCATTAGTCCATACATTCTCTAATGCTGAATGAATAGCTGTACCTCTTCTGGAAGCAAACATATTAAGTAAGCCTCCATCAGAGGTATCTAATTCATTTCCTATTTGGTTCTCCAGAACTATCTTATGACTATCTTTAAGAAGAGTAGTAGCTGATATATGAGATAAGTCATTCTTACCTTCATATGCATCAGCTGCAAGCCATACCTGTATTGGAAGTGGTAACATCATATCAGTCATTAGCATCTCCTATGGCACGAACTGATTCAAGCCGAGAAGGTACAAGAACGCGGTCATTCTGCCTGTCCAGCTCAATGGCTCTGTTCATAACGCTTGTCCACGCATGAGTCAGAACGTCCCTGTTGACTCCAAGAACCTGCTTCAAAAAAGTATTAAGACGCTCACCTTTCTTGCTCTGCATAAGCTGAACCACAGCACCAACATTATAGGGGCGTTCTTCTTCCAGCTTGACATTCTCTAAAATCTTGTCAATGCAGACATTGACATTTTCGCAATACATCCTGTCAAGGTTATACTTCTTTTTCTTCGTGCTCATCTTATTCCTCCGGTTTAATTTTATATTTCCTGCATGTACTTAAATAACTATTTACAGCATTTCTGAAATCTAAAAATAACTCATATTTATTTTGTCCTTCATAAGAAATAAGAGATCTGATATGGAGTACTTTACCAAAATAACAATGGTCTTCTTTAGAATACTCAATACTCCCTGTATATCCTCTATAATGCATTTCTTCCATATCAGATCCTTAACTTAATTTAACTTAATTAAAGCCCAAATGGATTATCATCAGATGCAGTATCAGTTTCTTCTGCCTCAGATACAGCAGCTTCAGAAGCAAGATCTTCCTCTACAGAACCTTCTGTACTCTCAGGAATATCCTCTACCTTAACAGCAGGTACATCTACTGCATCCTGAGTAATAGCAATCTTAAATGTACCATCAACCTCAGTAGCAGATACATTGATATTCTTAAGGGAATCATCAGACTTAACAATATAGTCCTTGATAGCCTTCTCTACATCCTCTGAATCCAGAGTTATAGTAATAACCTTATTAATCTTCATTCTTACAATCCCTCATTAATGCGGAGAAACACTGAATCTGTTCCTCACCTTTTAAGTTTAGCATAATCATAATTTCCCTGATTTCTTTAGCTGTCAGATTAGGAACATCAAGGAAACCTCTTTCCCATTGGCTTACACGAGTAGCCAATGTACTCTTAGTCTTCCATTTATCACTATTAAGAGATATAGCGAAACCAGTCTGAGACTGGTTTCGCTTCATTCTTAAATCATGAATAAATTGACCAAAATTCTTACCCACTGGTCTCTTGAGCATCTTTTATAATTTCCTGCGATTTATTAAAGAACTCTTTAATTTCCTTCAAAGTAGAAACATACTTGTCCATAACAGTCTGCTTATTAAAATCATATACAAATGATTTCTTATATTCAGACAGTATATACTGGACAATTTCATTAGGAATAGTAGGAGCTTTCTCAGGAACCAGAAGCTGATATTTATCATTACAGCTGATATCAACAGATAATCCAGATACTTCCTGTCCAGCAAGATTTACTCTGAATAAATAATTATATCTTGGATCTGATGCAGTAGCAGTATAAGCAATATCTTCTGTACTGATTCTGAATACTTCACCTGACTTAAATACCTTTTCAGGCATCATACCTTCAGCTTTAACCAGATTATAAAGTTCATTAAGAAACTTAGACTGCTTATCAAGTAGATCTATAGATCTATTAAGTATCTTATTATTATTATTAACTATATTTACTACTTTCTTAGCAGACTCATTCTTGGTTTCCAAAGCCTTAATCTTTCTCTTAAGCCTATCTACCTCTTCCTTAGAGTACATAGTCTTAATAGTAGCTTTAAGTACTTCTACTCTTGAACCAAGATTATCTTTAAGAACATCTTTCTGTTTATAGATATTAAGATTAGCTTTAAGATCTTCAAGCCATGGAAGACTTACAATAAACTTACCTGACTCAGAGATACCAGCTTCATACATATCATATTCAACATCATTGATAGTTACATAGCCATTCTCTTCATCAATTGTTATTTTTGGCATTAAGTATCTCCTTCCTTACTTTGATACCAGTATCAGCATCATTAGTAATACTATTCTCATCAGCCCATGTAGGATAGAAAATCTCCATATCTCCACCAAGTTCTACTTCTTTATTCTGGATCATGGGATCATCATTCCATTTCATTTCTGTAGTTAATACCTGGTTTAGGAATGCTATACAGTCATAGTTATCTCTTACCATGTAATAACTAGCATCATGAATCTGAGCTACTGGAATAATGTCATACCTGTACTTGCTGTTCCAAACCTTATCCATAGTAGCATTCACTGCTCTGCAATTAAGCAATCCAAATGACTGACCTAATGCATTACCAGCAGTTCTTGCTTCTGCTGATGCTTCTTTAGGGGTATTCCTATTTCTCATAACACATGCATTAAGCAAAGGAGTTCTAACCTTTAATCCAAATGCACATGTAACATATCCTTTATTCTCAGCATCTTTCAAATGGGATTTAACCCAATCATCAGATACTTTATAAAGATCATGATATGCTTTCTCTATCTGCTTAGCTTTCTCTTCAGAGAAACCAAAGTGATCCATGAGTGTAAGATAAGTACCTTGATAAGTAAGAGCAAATGTAGCAGCTTTACTATTCTGTCTAAGATCTGGGTGTACCTTTTTAATACTGTTAATAATTTTTACTTCATTCTCAGGATGCTCCTGTAACTGTTTGGTTATATCAGTCATCTGATCTTTGAAGTAATGATAACTTCTAAGACAATGACCATCATAGCCTTCTGTATATACCTTAACCTTATTAGGATCATTGGTAGTAATAGCAGATATCCTATCTTCCAGACTTCTGTAATCACAACCCATGAATACCCAGCCTTTAGGTGCTCTGAATATAGACTTAATCAGATGAGCATAAGGTGAACCAGTACTAGGCAACTGCTGTAAGTTAATATCAGAACTTGATAGTCTTCCTGATACAGTACCACCTAAATGAAAGTTACCATACAGTCTCTTACCACCAAGAGAATCTGGAGCAGATTCAAATGCAGGAATAAAAGCTGTAAGTATCTTCTGTGCTTTAGACCAGTTAACTATATTCTCAAGAAGCTTATCAGGAGTCTTAATATTCATCTCCTCTATTACATCAGAAGATGTACTGGGAGACTTCTTCTTAGTCAGCTTAGTAACAGGCTTATTCATTACTCCATATAACAGACAGGTAAGATGCTTATTAGAACCAGGATTAAACTTAATAGGATAATCTTTTTTAGTCTTATTAAGCTTATGACCTTCACTATTCCACTTATCTGCAAGAGACTGAGACAGTATATCTTCTACCTGCTTAACTCTTGGATCATTACTGATATCATCAATACACTGACCAATCCTGTCTTCCAACTCTCTCTTGGCTTTAACAAGACTAGTTTTATCAATAAATAATCCACCTAACTGAGTATAAGTAATAACCTTAAGACTAGGTAAAAAGATATTCTTATAAGTATCTACTTGCTTCTCTTCTATAAGCTTATTGGAATACTTCTCATAAAGATAATAAGTACTTAATACATCCTTAAGATTATATTCAAGCAATACCTTATCATCGATATGCTCAGTATCATCTCCTACCTTAATACCATAATCACCGGAATACTCCATAGCTAACTCTTTCAAGCCAAGATGATTTCCAGCACATGAATTAGTACTAAGATAGGCCATAAGCATAGTGTCATCAAAGCACCCAGTACGAAATAAATTAGAAAGACCTTCATATTGACCTTTCCTGTCTTCAAATCCATCCATATACAAGTTATAAATAAGATTGGTAGCATCAAAAGCCATGTTATGGAATACAAGCTTACCTGAATAGGTATCAAAGAAATCTTTAAGTAAACTCATAATAGGTTTCTTATTATCTACTCTGAAAGCTACACCATCATGTTTAGAATAGGCAAATGCAATAGAAATAAGACCAGCATTATAGAATTTAAGACCATTACATTCTATATCACAGGTAAGAGTTGAATATGATTTAAGCTTCTGTAATGCCAGATCTATAGATCTAATATCATCAGGATATTCAGCTCTATTAATAATATAGTTACTCTGGTTCTCATAAGTACCATCTATAATCTGTTTAACTATGTTATCAGTTAACTCTCTCTTCTCCTTAAACATAGGATTATAGACTTCAGCCATAGGCTTAATGCCATACAGAAAAGTACCTTTATTATTTATAATAGGTTCTGCATAAATAACTTTATGATGAGTTAATTCTTTCCATGCATCCTTATCATAAACAACATAAACATTATCAGAACTTAAAGTTTCATAAACTTTCTTTCTCTCTTCCTTGGTTTTAGGAAGATCTTTCAAATTTATTCTTTCCATAATTCTCTCTCAATTATGTACAGTAAGTGAATCGTGTTATCCAATATTGAAGTATTTCCTCAATAGGCTGTTCTCCTCTTGCATCTATTTCCTCTCTCAGGAATCCATTAGGAGCATCTCCACATTTAACTATTGTGAATATCATCTCTAACTGTTCCTGTAGTCTGCCTATATTGATTTCATCAGGCTGATTATTAATCTGTTTCATAAGCCAGCTAAGACATTTATTCTTGTCATTTCTGGCTTCTTTTTTGACTTCTGTAACATCCTGATTATTTTTAATAAGGCTGAGAATAGGATTTGTTACAATCCTATCCCAGCCATCAACAAACGTATCAATAAGCCTTGTCTTATCAATCTGTATCTGTTTAGATTTGGAAATCAACTCTAGTCCTCCAATATTCTATTTGATCTTTAATATCTATAATATTGGATTTACCAGATCTGACTATTTCAATATTTCTGAACAAATCTTTCCGTGCTTCCTGAAGCATATTCTGATAAATCTGTCTTTGAGTATTTTCAGAACCACCATGCTCATTAATCTTGTCTTTAATCAGATTATTAACACCTGCAATCCATTCATGGATAAATGGGTAATCTGTTACAAGGTTCTCATTAGGATTACCACCAAGCATGTCTGTAACCCAAAATTCATTACAAACACTTTTGATATCTTTAAGAACATCCCAGCTTGTAACATCCTTATCTGTATCCATGTCATGGAATGATGAAAGATGTCCATACATAGGAGTAAATCCAAGCCAATTACCCATGCAAATAGTACCAATAATAAGTCTGTAATAGTTATACTTATTAGTAGGCATAGCAATATCATTAAGAATGCTAGTGTAGTAATTTATACTTCTACCACTCTTAAAGTTATCCTTAGTTTCATTAGTAAGAAAATGACAAGGAAATACAAATGATGAATAACTAATGGTATCAATAGCTTCCTTGCCATGTTCTGCATAGAATTTAAGTTCTATTTCTTTTTTGTCTGTCATAATTACCTCCAGTATAGAAACACTAAAGCCAGATTAAACATCTGG
>ERZ808027.78-NODE-78-length-10489-cov-2.508548_pt1 | contig 10489 bp, 7 predicted proteins | sample MGYA00380183_ERZ808027 | MGnify/ENA primary metagenome ERZ808027 (study PRJEB31490, sample SAMN06133374) | cow dung metagenome | isolation source: H7 | host: cow | place: China: Chengdu | collected 2015-05 ...
GGAAGCCCGGTCGGGAAGCGGTACAATACGGTATTCAGGTGGCTCGCCCGTAAAGACCCTACTCTTACCCCTTGGACGGACTTCGTACTCCACGGCCCGCGTACTTCCATCGCGAAGTCGAACGCCTCCGACATGGAAGCCGCGCAGTTCGAGCAGCAGGTACTCCGTAACCAGATGGCACAAGGTCAGGACAACTTGACGATGGCGCAGGTGAGACTCCGCCAGCAGTACCAGAACCAATGGAACAACTTGGTGAACGACTGGAACAAGGGCTACTACTCCGGCGACGAACAGACAGAACAGGCGTTCTACGACGAGGCGAAACGTTTGCTCGGAGCGATGAACGCCGTCGGGATGAACACTTCCGTACTCCGCATGCCGTCCATAAACGCGGGCGGGTTCTCGCAGGGCTACAACAAGACTCTTGCTGAACCTCTCGAAAACCTGAGACACCTCGACTCCGTGATGGGAGAGATTTACAGCAGGGCCGCGAACGACCCGAACTGGCTCACCGGAGCGGAAGCCACTACTTACTTCGACAAGCTGGGCGAATACGCCATCCTCGACCTCGCGAAGTCGAAGGGGCAGATTGCTGACGCAGAAAAGGTGCGTATCCAAGTCGAAATGATGGATCCGAACATCCGTAAGATGTACGACAACATAATGATGAAGTTCTTCGCGGACAACCGATCGCTGATGGCGGTCGCGAGCCAGTACAACTTGGACTTGTCAGCACGCAAGTCGCTTGAAGACCTGAGAAAAGACCTGAACGGCGAAGGACTTGGAGTGAACCAGGCCCCGAAGGGTGCGGACATAGGGTGGAACTCGCACTTCATGAAGACCTTTACGAAGGGTACTCCGGAACATGCGAACGTTGTCAACGCTATCGCGGACGTGTTCAACGGCATCGAGCGTGCCGGAGGCAACGTCCCTACGAACTTGCAGGCCATGTTCAGCGCGTTGAAGAACGGCATGGACGAGTTCCACGACTACGTGTTGCAGGACGCTCCGGTGAACATGCCCCTCGTATGGAACATGGCAAGCCGCATGAGGAACGAGAACCTTTCGAAGTACAACGACTGGGCTCGCAAGAACGGAAAGCTTTTCGGCTGGAAGTACAGGAGTGCGTACAACGTGCCGGAGCAGTTCGGGCGCGAACTCGAACAGTTCCAGAACTCCAATCAGTTCCAAGACGCGCAGGCTCCTGTCTACAAGAAGAAAATTACGGCGGGAGCGCACATCCCTCCGAAGGGCGACATACAGGGAAAGATACCGCTTCGCAAGATATCTAACGGCGGAGGCACCCGATGAACATCATACCCAGAAAGAACAGGAACACGCGATACTCCATGCAGGAGAGCGTAAACAGGAAACTTGGACTCGACAGGCTCCGCGACCCGCAGAAGATGCCGGGCTTTCAGGAACTTCTCGCGCAGGAAGGGGTGGAGCAGCTCCTCAAGTCCATCATCGACGCACGTTTCGACAAGATGGACATCACGAAGGAACTCCTCGCGCAGATGGAATCGGACGACTCGCCGTTCGACTACGGTTACCTCTACGAACCGGAGTCCAACCGCTGGCTCACCGGAACCAAGAAGGACGCGGAAGAGAGGAAACTCCCGTGGTTCAAGACTTCGCGCGAGGCGATCGATGCGCTTTATGACATCGGCTTCCGTGACGAACGTGGAGACCAGATTTTCAAGTTCGACATCGAAGACCTCTACGGCAAGATGAACGAGCTGCTCGGCTCCGAAATGGACGCCCGCATGGCGAACGCGCAGGCCTCGCGCACCGACCCGAACGTGGAGTCGGAAGCAGAAAAGGAACTCATGGACAAGATGCTCCGCGCCGGTATGTACTCCGACACAGGAAAGTACGGGCCGGACGGCAAGCCCATCCGTGAACTCCGCAAGTACGAACCGCACGGAGTCCCGTACCGTGTAGGCTCCGCGCTGCTCCCGTTCAGGACGCTCGGCATGATGGGCGACCCCGAACTGGAGAACAACCCGAAGACGGTGCCGTTCCTCGAAGACGCTGCGGAAGCCGTGCTCACCGGATGGAACCCTCTCGGAAGACTCGCGAAGGCGGGCATGATGGGAGGCGCAAAGACTTTATCCAAGATACCGGTACTCGGAAAGATGTTAGGCGATGCAGCGAAGAACTTCGCCTTCCATCCGTTCACGAGGGCGACTGTCGAGAACGTCGCCGGAAACATGGGGACCGAAGCCGCCATGAAGGGCGCCGACTTCCTTGCGGACCCCGAAAACGAGTACCAGTCTGCACCCCTGACAAAGGAAGGACTCGCCGTAGCAGGACTCGGTGGAGCCGCGATACCGCTGCTCTCCGGCGGGCTGTTCTTGGGAAGCAAGCTCCACAGGGCCGCAAGCGGATACCGAGGCGATGACCGTATCCCGTTGCAGTCGCTCGCTACGCCGGAAGAACAGATTAGGCTCCGCATGAAGAATACATACAACACGTTCGGGAAGGACGCTTCGAGTCCCGGCATCCGAGCATTGGACGTTCCCGACAAGTACGTCAGTGAAATGGCGGACGCGAACTCGTACAGCGACTTTGTGAACAAGCCGTTCAAGGACCTTGAAAACAAGGGATATACGCACTACGGAGTGAAGCGTGTTCCGAAAATCGACATGCAGGACAAGGCGGACAAACTCGTGGCTTTCAAGGCACAGCTCAAGGACGCACTCGGTTCTCCGGCAGGGTTCGACGAATGGGCGAACAAGAACGAAGGTGAACTCGTAAAGCTTATGGACGACCCGACATTACTCGCCGGAACCATGACAGGTGATACCAAGTTCATGACGCACGAGGATTATGCCGGTAGGCAGTCCAAGGACCATAGCCAGTATCTCGCGGACTACGCATACCCGACATCCGGTGCCGAAGCCGAACACGGACTCGGAATCGACGACCCGAAGACGCTCCACAACAGGTACTCCATGAAGAAACGTGCGAACGCTGACGCGGAAAACCGCTACAAGTCCGTGAACGTTCCGAAGGACAAGATGAACGCGAAACCGAGTGCGGACAGGAGCGAGGGCGGCATGATCGACAATCGTGGCAAGGCGCTCGAACTTCTCATGACTCTCACACGCGATGCGGGTCTTCACATGGACTCCATGATTGGAACCGACCCATACAAGTACGAAGCAATCCCGACCAAAGGAGGGAACAAATGAACTTATCCATACTCGACACCCACAGGCTTCCGTACAGGAACGCGGAATTTACGGCAGTAGCCCTTGGAACGACTAATCCGGTGAAGTTCCACGATGCGGACAACAACGACCTCGGCTACAAAGTTTATACGAACTCCGGCGGATACATCTGCGACTCGAACGGAAACCTGCTCGGCAACGGAACGTTTGTCGGGGTAGATGCGCTCATCGTCTGTACGTACAACGGGAGTCAGGTCACGCAGTGGAGCGTGAAGGCACAGAGCAACCAAGTCGTGAACGACGGCAAGATGTTCGACAAGAACGGACGCGAAATATGGAGTGCGAACAGTGGCGACAATCTCCAGTTGAGCTACAACGACTTGGCCGACACACCTGACGATGACCCGTGGGACGAACGCGAGCAGCGCGTAAACCTCACCGTATCCGGCGGAGGCGTGGCTGTCAACGTGAACAACTTCACGAAGACTCTCGTGCTTGGGACGTCACTTGCGGACAAGCAGTTCGACGTGTACCTTACTCCACCGGCAGGAAGGAACGCACAGGTGATATTCGTGCAGGGCGCCTTTGACGACGACGTTTACTTGAACTTGTTCAACCCCTTCGACCCTCAGGTCGGAGCCGAGAAGATATGCACTATACGCGGTAAGGAGAACGCGATGATTTCGCTGCTCTCCACGCGGAAGTACATCAAGCTCGAAACTGACAAGGACTTGATCGTTGGTGGCTTCACTGACGGGAGCGACAACCACGTGATTACGGATATTCAGCCTCCAATCATGCAGATTAGGGATACGACAACCGATGCGGACGAGACCGAGCATTTCATCTTCATGACGGCCTCGCAAATCACGAAGCCTAGAAAGATTATTCTGTGGTGGATTCCTCAGATTGCAGGCAACGAGAACAAGCCTTGCAGGGTGATGGTGCAGACCGGACCCGCGACAGTCGAAGTGGCATTGACTCTGCAACCGTTCCACCCGTGCGAATGTCTCGTGTTTTTCGACTCCACCAACAACCTTACACAGATAGTGCCGACCGGATACCTGTTGCATGCGGAAGGCCCGAGGCTTACGAGACTTGACGCCCCGTGCACTGGAACCGGAAACCGCTACGTTTCCGCTACTCTCGCGGTCCCCGCGTCTTCGAGTATTTTGTACGTAAGACCGACAGGAGTGATTCAGGGAACAGCACAGACCGATGTCATCATCCCGTTCAAGCTCCCGCAGAACTGGAAGGGCGACTTGATGATTCAGACATACGGCGAACTGATGAACGGTCCGAACAAGCTCACCCGTTTCAAGCTCCTGTATGCGTTCGTATGCAACGGCAAGTACTGCTCGACCGACCCTGACGACATGGAGAACTACGCTCCGAAGACTGCACTCGACGACATCAACGCTGCCGCGAAGTGCGTATTCTCTGTCGGTACGGTAAACGGCACGGACGCAAGGTACTCCACCGACATGAGCTGCTTTGCCGAAATCGACGACAACTCCCGAATAATGGTGCATGTCGAGACGTTCGACGTTGGCGGTATAGTGTTCTTCTACGACTACCGCAAGCAGTACGTAGTCAATCCTCCTTGGGGCGGCTAACAGATGACTGAACGCGATATCGAACTTAACCTTTGCAAGAAGAATTTCATGTTCTTCGTGGCGTACTGTTTCATGAACATGTACCATACGAAGTTCGTGTTCTACGACTTCCACAAGGAAGTTGCACAGATTCTTCTGAACATCAACAACGAGAAGCGTTCCATCATCAACGCTCCTCCGCGTATAGGAAAGACGGAGCTAGTCAAGCACTTCATCGCTTGGCAGTTCCTTCTCAATCCGAGTGCATCCATTATCTACTGCTCCTACGACCAGTCTCTCGTTTCCCGCAAGAACCGTGAAATACTCGACTTGCTCATATGGCTATCGAAGCACTTCGATCTTCCCGAACTCATGCCGAGGCAGAACGCGAAGGGAAAGACCGAATGGGTCAACAAGGCGAACGGCACAATTCTCGCGAAGGGTACGAACAATCCGGTCACGGGTGCTGGATGCTCTACTTTGCTTGTACTCGACGACCCGAACAAGCCTTCGGACCGTACAAGCTCGGTAATTCTAGACAAACGAAATCAAATCTTCAAGTCCACGATACGCAACCGTATCAATGCTCCGGAAGTACCTATTCTCGTAATCCAGCAGAGAGTCGCGGCTGACGACCTCTCCGGATACTTGCTCAAGGACACGAAGGAGAAATGGCATCTTCACAAGTTCGCGGCAATCAAGCAGGACGGCACCGCACTTTGTCCTGAACGACTCCCTGTCGAAGAAGTCGAGAAGTACAAGAACGACCCGTTTACTTACAACGCGCAGTACATGCAGGTCCCTCTCGACGACATCGGCAAGATGTTCACGAGGGAGTGCCTCCGTATCGCGATGTACAGACCGAACCGCGACCAGATGCGGGTAGTTATCGCTATCGACGCCTCCGCCAAGGACAACATAGAGAGCGACTGCAACGCGGTGAGCGTAATCGGGTATTGCGACCGCATGTTCTACATACTCGAATGTCAGAACTTCCGGGCCGACGTACTTTCAGTATGCCAGTGCGTAAGGGAGATGCGACAGCGGTGGGGACAGGTCCCGGTACTCGTGGAAGCGAAGGCGAACGGTACTGCCGTCATGCAGATACTCCGGCGCGAGACTTCCGGTATCGTGGAAATCAACCCTTGCAAGGATAAAGTAGAACGTGCGATGCAGGTCAAGCACCTATTCGACGGCGGAAATGTATTTTTTGCTATACGCGGACTCGAATGGGCTACCGTACTCGCGCAGTTCCTCGCATTCCCGCACAGCGACCATGACGACATCGTTGACTCGGTAGTTCATGGACTCAAATGGCTCAACGACATAGCGGGAGTACAGGAAAAGCCCGCGAAGGAAAGTCAAAAACTCGAACTTGCTAGACGGCGTGTAGCCTACAACGAAAGGAGATATTATGGAAATTCTGGATATTGTCCATAGGGCAGTGCAGAGAAGCCAAGTAATTCCCGGCTTCAATCCTTCGGAGTGTCCCGAAGACATCGAGGAAAGGGTAAGCGACATACTCACTCATGAACTCATCCCAGACCTCAACTGCGACAGGACTCTCGACCTGACAGAAACTGTCATGCCCTTCACTCCGAGGCACGGCATAATAGACTTGTGCTGCCCTCCCGGTGATGCGAACAAGTTCATTGTGATGTTGCCGTTCGACTCGAAGTACCTTCTCGAACAGGACGATCACGGCATGTACGCGCACATGATAGCCGCGTTGCAGGCCATCGGCATGACGGACTCCCAGCCGAAGACTCCGACGGGCGAACTCATACCGCTAGGCGTGTGGAGTTCAGACTGGAAGTTTATCGACGTTCCAGCCATCCCGGTAGCCTCCATCGGCGCTCCATACGAGATTTCCGTCAATCCCGTGTACAACGTTCCGTTCCCTCCGATGTGCGTAGAGGGAGTAGTGGAGGCGTCCACCGGATGCGAACTCGACTACAAGCACGCCATCGAGTTCATCAGCGCGGAGTTCAGGCATGCACGCTTTGTCTTCATGACCGAACTGTACGAGAACAAGCTTAGGGTACGCTTCAATCCGGAGTTCGGCGACTTGCCTGTACAGATAGTGCTTCCGGTGCCTGTTACCTTCGTGAACTATCTCGACTCGCCGCGTCCTTGGAGTGGAAAGATTGTAGCTCCCATGAAGTTCAGGAACTACCTGATAACGACACTCGCGTTCAGGATTGCTTCCGAATACGGAGTAGCCACGGCAGCGGAACTCAAGATTGCTTCCGACGGTGCGTACAACATGCTCGTCAAGAACAGGAACAAGAAGCAGCACGCCATGGACTTCAACAAGAAAATTTCGGAAGTCCTGCGCCGTCCGGTGAACACCACCGTTTCGAGCGCCGGTTTCTACGGAGGTTCCAATGGGTAAGTTCAACGGCATCGACACTTTCCACGACGGACTCGCCGTAAGCGACTACGTGAACATGGTCCCGCTCGGCGACTCCTGCATCGACCGTCTCGGCGAACAGGTGGTCTCCGCGCTTGCTTTCACTACATCCGCGAAAGTACGCGGACATTTCGTGGACTCCGCGAAGCGAATCTATATCGTACTCGCGGACATGGTACACGTGTTCGAGCCTTCCGACGAGTCGTACACTTATGCTGGAGTGATGGCCGGACTTATCGACGGCGAGCCGGTGGAGTCGTTCAGGCTCATAGGCAAGACCGGACCGGTAAGCTTCGCGGAGTCCTCCATCAAGCCATCGACCGTGTACCTGTGCGACGGTTTCTGCATATACAAGTGGGACTCGACAGGAAGTCAGGCTCTCCTGATACGCACGATGCTCCCGCCAAACGTGTTCCCCGTACTCCCGGAAGAATGGGAAGCCGCGAGGGCTATCGACCCGTACAACATCCTCACAGGACGGAGCGGCAAGATGTTCGACACTTCCGAGATGGCGCGGATCGACTCCATCGACTGGTTCGACAACAAGCTCGTGGGTGTTCAGAAGGACAAGAACACCGTATGGCTCACCTGTACCGACCCGGAGCAGTTCGACAGGGACGCCTCGCTGAACCCTTGGGGAGAACAGTACCAGCTCTGGAATAACTGGTACGCCTCGACAAACAGCGCGGACAAGCTGAACACGGCGGTAGCCTTCGGCGGTCAGCTCTACCTGCTCAACGACAACTCCATCGAGATATGGGCGCGTACAGGAATGGAGAACGCCCCATTGCAGTCGAACACCATGCAGGTTATCCACCATGGAGCACGCAACCCGCTCGTGATAGGCGACTTCATGTACGTCATCGCGAACGACAGGGTAGGAAGCGACTACGTTGCGCTAATACAGAACGGGCAGTTCAAGCGCATATCCTCCTTCGAGATAGACCACAGGCTCCGCGGGCCTATCGACATAGTGCCCATCGCCATGAGGGGCGAGACGTACATCATGGTTCGCGACAACGGCGGACTCGACGGCTACGTGTACACGGAAGGAAAGTGGTGGCACTGGGTACATCCGCAGAAGGACACTGACGGGATAATTTCGAGCGTCTATAAGAACTTCGCGATTACCGACCGTGGCGTACTCGTAAAGTTCACCGACGACTCCAGAAGGACGTACACCGGCGAACCTATTGTCAGGTATATCAGGGACTCGTTCGAGACTTGGCATACGAGGAAACTTTTCCGGAGAATATCGGTAAGCATGGACTCCGGGCGAGTGACCGAACCTGGAGCCGACGACGACTTGAACAGGCAGATATATATAAGGCTCTCGACCAACCGTGGACTCTCTTTCGGGCAGTACTTCTTCCGTAAGCTTGGGAAAAGCGGCATGAACAACAAGGTAGTCGAATGGCTCGGACTCGGTTCCGGCAACTCGATGCTGTTGGAAATCGGCACGAGTTCAGCTTACAAATTGCAAATTTATGATATTAATATAGTTGTCCAATAAATCACGAAAGCCCATATTTAAACAGAACCGCCCAAATTAGGCGGTTTTCTTGTTTGTCCGTATATCTACACTAGGGAACAAAATAAAGCTCTAACCACACGTTAAAGGTAAAATAAAGCTATCCATAAACATGGGTGGAATTTGGCTAAAATTCCGATATTTGAACGGGTAAAATTCCCAATTTCAGAACATTTAAACGGAGAACTCCATGAAGGTACTCTCATTCGATATTGAAACATATCGGGAGCATTTCGTATGTTGCGGGATACTCGCCGATAACGACACCCACGAAGAACTAGGTCGGTTCAAGACGAGAAGCGGTCCGAAGTTCATGATAGACTCGCAGAACGTTCAGGACATCGAGGACATGTTCGCGAAGGCGGACTACATTATCAGCTACAACGGCTCGAAGTTCGACTTGCCGGTACTCGCGAAGATAAAGCACGACGTGAAAAAGATGGGCTACACCACCTCGAAGTTCGTAAGCGCTGACGCGAACGACATCATCAGCGCCAACGACTTCGTAGGGAACAAGCCGTTCCTCTGCCAAGACAAGGAATGGAACGCGAAGCACTTCGACATGCTCAACAACTGCTTCCTTGGCAAGTCCCTGAAACAATGGGAAATGTACAGGAACCTTCCGATCCGCGAACTCCCGTACAAGCCGGATTCCCCGCTTACCGAGGAGATGAAGGACGAAATCGACGACTACTGTTTCCATGACTGCTGGGCGAACTTGCAACTGTACTTCTGGGCAGGCAGCGGTCAGAACAAGACCAAGTACCATACGCTCCGCGCTCGCAAGGCCATCATGGACTCGCTGTACCCGACGCATCTTCCGTACAAGTTCGACAGGACTCCGCAGGCGGTCGCTGCGAGCGTAATCTACCAGTCGAATCAGGCGATACCTCCGAAGACGAGCAACCCGCTCGAACTCTTCGACGTTGACGAATTTGACGTACCGCAGGAAGTGAAGGACATCATCCGCTATCTCGCCTCCGTCCATCCGCAGACCGACAAGGAAAAGAGAGAAGTCGCCGAACGCTGTGTCTACAAGGGCATACAGTACGGGAAGGGCGGTTGCCACTACATCAAGAAGGGGACCTTCGGGAACGTGTACGCGCTGGACGTGCAGTCCGAATATCCTCGCGTCATCGACCACTGGGGACTTCTCAAGACTCCGGAAGCACGCAAGAACTGGAAGGATGCAATGAAAGCACGCTTCGCGATGAAAGCGTTGAAGGGTACTCCCGAATACAAGCCGGACCTCGACATGGGCTACAAGATTCTCGTTCTCAATAACCTCTAGTACAGCTATAGCAGCCGCACAAGCAAGATGATTACCACCAAAAGTTGTTCCCAGCATACCGTGCTTAGCCTCTATATGTGGGGCAATCAGCACACCACCCATCGGAAAGCCATTGGCAATACCCTTAGCCAATGTAATTATATCGGCCTTAATGTCAGCCCACTGGTGAGCAAAATATCTTCCACTACGGCCTGAGCCCGCCTGAATCTCATCCATAATGAGCAATGTCCCATACTCCTTACAAGCCTCTCTTGCCGCCTGAAGATACTCAACCGTTGCCACCTTGATACCATTCACGCCCTGAATAGGCTCGATAATCAAAGCTGCATACTCTCTCCTGCTAAGCTCCGCGCGCAGAGCCTCGATATCGTTGAGCTCCACAAACGAGACTTTATCGCTCTTATTCACTGGAGCTTGAATCTTAGGATTGTCTGTCACCGCAACAGCCATGCTTGTACGACCATGGAAAGCCCCCTTCATAGC
>ERZ808027.81-NODE-81-length-10247-cov-3.239626_pt1 | contig 10247 bp, 7 predicted proteins | sample MGYA00380183_ERZ808027 | MGnify/ENA primary metagenome ERZ808027 (study PRJEB31490, sample SAMN06133374) | cow dung metagenome | isolation source: H7 | host: cow | place: China: Chengdu | collected 2015-05 ...
ACTTTTGGTAAAAACGAATTGGATAATCTGCATCCTTTTTTGAGAGAAAACAATTGGAAAACTCGTAATCTGGTTTTGGCGGGCAACTTTAATCTGACCAATATAGACGAGATGTTAGATAAGCTTATCTCTTTGGGACAACACCCTGTGAAGGTGGCGGATGCAGCCATTATTTTGGAGAAGATAGGTAAGTTTTTGGATAGAGATGTAGAGAGAATATTCAAGCAATACAAAGCTCAACGTATGCCAAATATTGAGATTTCGCAACGAATCGGTGAGGAATTGGATATAGAAACCATCTTGACCTCTTCGGCAAAGAAATGGGACGGAGGATACGTTATGGCGGGATTGATAGGTCATGGAGATGCTTTTGTGTTGAGAGATGAAAACGGAATCAGACCTTGTTTTTATTATTACGATGACGAGATAGCGGTTGTAGCTTCGGAACGCCCTGTGATAATGACTACTTTCAACAAACCATTGACAGAAATCAAAGAACTCGAACCTGGACACGCAATAATCATTAAGAAAAATGGTCAAATATCTATAAAACAAATCAAAGAACCTGCTCAAAAACCTGCAAAATGTTCATTCGAGCGTATATACTTCTCAAGAGGAACCGATGCGGATATTTACGAAGAACGCAAGGCATTAGGAAAACTTATATGCCCAAGAGTATTGCAGGCAATCGATTATGATATAAAAAGCACCGTTATCTCATACATTCCAAACACTGCCTCAGTTGCTTTCCAAGGTATGGCAGAGGCATTTGCCGATTATGCTAATGAACAAAAGATAAAAGCAATTCTCGAAAACAAAGACCGATTGGATGAAACAGTTCTTCGAGATATATTTACGCTTGCTCCAAGACGAGAATATATTGCAGTGAAGGATGTGAAACTTCGTACCTTTATTACCAAGGATAGCGAAAGAGATGATATGGTTGCCCATGTTTACGATGTAACCTATGGACAGGTCAGAGAATATGTTGATAACCTTGTTGTGATAGATGACAGTATTGTAAGAGGAACTACATTGAAACAATCCATTGTCAGAATTCTTGACAGATTAGGCCCGAAGAAGATTGTAATTGCTTCCTCTGCACCACAGATTCGTTATCCTGACTGTTATGGAATCGATATGTCGAGAATGGGAGAGTTCATTGCGTTCAATGCTGCAATAGCTTTGTTGAAAGAAAGCGGACAAGAACATATAATAGAAGAAGTTTATCGCAAATCAAAAGCACAAGAAAATCTTCCAAAAGAAGAAATTGTGAACTATGTAAAAGAGATCTATGCTCCGTTTACCGATGAACAAATTTCAGCCAAGATAACAGAATTGGTAACGCCGGATAACATAAATGCAGAGATAGAGATTGTCTTCAATACTATAGAATCTTTGCATAAAGCATGCCCTGAAAATACAGGCGATTGGTACTTTACGGGAGACTATCCTACACCGGGAGGAAACAAGGTTGTCAATCGTGCCTTTATCAACTATTACGAGGGCAATAATCAGCGAGCATACTAAGTCCAAACGACATTAGAACGATAAAAACGCACATATCGAACGGATACACCTGAGCAATCAAAGGAGTATCCGTTTTTTTTGTATTTTCTTCTGAAAATCAGAGTGAAATGAATCTTGATTTCAGAAAATTCTTTCTTTGATTCGTTTGAGCGATTCTTTGATTTATTTTCGAGAAATCAGAAACCGACAAGTCCATAGGCAACAAGATATATGCTTGTAGTCTTGTGGACTCTCTGTTTTGCAGATTTAATACCTTGTATTTATCAAAATTGGAAATAAATAAAAGCTTGTATGTCTGCCGTCTTGAATTGATAAAGCATAACAGCAGTGATGATTGCTGCAAGCAGTTGCAGTGCGATTGGAGTCTTGATGAAACATTCACGAATAGCATCTTTAGTTGTCTTAGGCAACCAATGTATTGTGTATCCTGCAAGAATAAGAACAAGCGGTTTCCAATATGAGGTGAGTATTGCAGGAATGATTTCGACGTTGTAAGGACTGAAGATATTCGAAATGATATTTAAGGCAGTTGTTGTGTCGTTTGCTCTGAAGAATATCCAGCAAAAGCATACGAAGTTAAAGGTTATAAAAAGCGAGATGAATTTGAAAAATGTTTTTTTCTCGAAAATATCAGTCAGTCTTTTAATCAGTTTGTCGAAAACCAAAGCCAAACCATGCAAACCGCCCCAAATGATAAATCGAAGGTTTGCTCCGTGCCATAATCCACCGATTAACATTGTAAGCATTAAGTTTATGTAGCGTCTGAACTGTCCTTTGCGATTTCCTCCAAGACTTATGTAAAGGTAATCTTTGAGCCAAGCCGACAGACTTATATGCCAACGTCTCCAAAACTCGGTTATGTTGAACGATTTGTAAGGAGAATTGAAATTCTGTGGCAATCTGAATCCGAATAACAAAGCAACCGCTATCGCAATGTCCGTATAACCCGAAAAATCGCAATAGATTTGTAATGCATATCCGTACACAGCCAAAAGATTCTCGAAAGAAGAGTACAATTGTGGCATTTCGAAAACTCTATCCACAAAGTTAGCACTTATGTAATCCGAAATTATTATCTTCTTTACTAGACCGTTAAGAATGAAAAACAGACTCCACGAGAATTCTTTCTTGCTTAGTGAATATGGTTTTTCAAGTTGTGGAAGAAACTCGTTAGCTCTGACTATCGGACCTGCAACAAGCGAAGGAAAAAAACTGAGATAAAACGCAAAATCAACAAATGAGGGTTGCTTTTCCAATCTTTGTCGGTATATATCCACAATGTAGGAAATCGCTTGAAAGGTGTAGAACGATATTCCTGCGGGCAGTATGATTTTATCAATGGAAAATTCTGTCCCGAAGCTGTTGTTGGAAAATAAAGCAAGATAATCCACAACCTTTATGTTGGTTGCAAAATATGTGTTTATTATATCGACAATGAAATATGCGTATTTGAAATAAGCAAGAAAAGCAAGACTGATAACGACTCCCAAAGAGAGAAAGAACTTTCTGAGACTTTTCTTTTTGAATCGGAAAACTGCTTTCCCTGAAAGGTAAGTCAGGATTGTTGTTATGAGTAAAAGGATGACGAATTTGCCGCTTGACAGATAATAAAAGAACATACTGACGGCAAAAAGGTAGAAATGTCTAGCTCGAAATTTGTTCTTGATTGGAGAATAGAAAAGTAAGACAACTGCAAGGAATATCCAAAAAGTTGCTTGAGCAAACGTGAGCGGATTGTCGAAAGAAAAATCGAACAGATTCATTGATTGCTGTTTTGCTTTTGATAAATCATTCATACGAAAAAAGCACCTGCGAATTTACACAGATGCTTTGTCTTTTCGTTTGTGGGAGTATTAGGATTCGAACCTAAGACCCTCTGCTTGTAAGGCAGATGCTCTAAACCAGCTGAGCTATACTCCCTCTCTCGTTTGCGTTTGCAAAGATACAACGCTTTTTTGATTCCACCAAATTTTTTTGAGAGATTTTTTGATTTTTTATATTTTTACTCCAAATTTTGCTTCTGAAACTTTGCCGTTTTGATAAACTTTTTCACCATTAAGATATGTTGCAACTATCTCGTTGTCAAACGTCTCGCCTTCGAATGGAGACCATCCGCATTTTGAGAACAAAGATTCTTTTGTAATATGTGTTTTTTTATTTGAATTAATTAGTACAATGTCTGCAAAATAGCCTTTTTTGATGTATCCTCTCTCTTTTATGTCAAAAAGTTTAGCAGGATTGTGTGCCATTTTCTCAACTAATTTTGTCAAAGAAAGTTCTTTTTGTTTGACTAATTGCAGCATTATGAGCAAGGAATGTTGTATTGAAGGTATGCCTGAAGGTGCTTCGAAGTATGGTTTGAGTTTTTCTTCTTTCAGATGAGGTGCATGGTCTGTTGCAATAATGTCTATTTTATCAGTTCTCAGACCCTCTCTCAATGCCGCTCTGTCTTGTTTTGTTTTTACGCTCGGATTACATTTGATAAGGTTGCCGTATTTCTCGAAATCCTCATCGCAAAACCAAAGGTGAATCGGAGACACTTCGGCAGTGATTCGTTTGTTCTCGATATTGCCTTCCGTAAGCAAAGACAATTCTTTTTCTGTTGTCAAATGGGCAATATGAAAGCGTGTATTGTTTTCCTTTGCCATCTGAACGGCAAATGCAGAACTTTGATAACAACTTTCAGAACTTCTAATCAAAGGATGAAGTTTTGCTGTTGCTTTATCTCCATAGCGTTCTTTGTATTCAGCTGTGTTTTTTCTTATGATGGATTCATCTTCACAGTGAGCGGAAATCACTTTGTCGGTTATCGAAAAAAGTTCTCTCAGACTATTTTTGTCATCAACCAACATATTGCCTGTAGATGAACCAAGGAAAAGTTTTAGTCCGCAACAGTTATCGCGAGTTATTGTTTTAGCTGTTGAGTAATTGCTATTTGTAAGTCCGAAGAAAAAGCCATAGTTGCAATACATATTTTCATTTGCAAGTTTGAGCTTGTCCTCTAAGCTTTTTTCGCTTGTCGTTGTTGGATTTGTGTTTGGCATTTCCAAAACGGTGGTAACTCCTCCTGCCAAAGCAGCTTTACTTTCCGAAGACATATCTGCTTTATACTCCAATCCCGGTTGACGGAAGTGTACATGAGCATCGATAATTCCAGGAATTGCAATCAATCCTGTGCAATCTATATACTCGGTATCTAAAGGCAAATCGGATAGAGGCTCATTGCTGATTGCCTCTATCCGATTTGCTTTGACTAATATGTTACCATATTCTTCCCTGCCTTCATTTACAATCAAGGCATTTGCAAAATATTTATACATTTTCGTTTCTCAATTCGTCTTCTACTTCTGCTGCTATGCTTTGGTCAACTAATATTCTTCCGCAATACTCACAAACGATAATCTTTTTGTGCATGCGTATATCCATTTGACGTTGGTGAGGAATTTTGTTGAAACATCCTCCGCAAGCATCACGATCCACAGTAACGACAGCCAAACCGTTTCTAGCGTTTGAGCGAATACGTTTGAAAGCTGTAAGGTATCTTTCTTCGATAAGTTTTTCGTTCTCTTCTGCTTTTGCAACCAATACCTTCTCTCTTTCTTCTGTTTCTTTGATTATTTCATCGAGTTCGGATTTCTTTACTTCAAGATCTTTGATTTTTTCATCGAAGATTTCAGTGTATTTTTCTATTTCACCCTTATAGTTTTCGATGTTAGCCTTAGCCTCTCTGATTCTTTTTTCGCAAAGTTGCTTTTCAAGCTCTTGAAACTCTATTTCTTTCGCTAAAGATTCATACTCTCTGTTGTTGCGAACGTTGTTTTGTTGGTCAGAATATTTTGCAATCAAAGCATCGCTTTCTTTTATCTTTTGTTTCTTCTCTTCTATCGATTCTTCGCAAGCAACTATTTCATCCTTAAATTTACCTATTCTGGTTTTAAGACCTTCTGTTTCGTCTTCCAAATCCTGTACTTCCAATGGAAGTTCCCCTCTGATGATTCTTATTTTATCAATTTGTGAATCAATTTGTTGCAATCTGTAAAGAGCAATCAATCGCTTCTCTACCGCCAAATCCGCTTCTTCGCTTTTGAATACGGGTTTCGGAGTCTCTGCTTCTTTTACTTTCTTTGCCATCTGTATATGTTGTATTTATTAAATATTCTTTACCTTATTAGGAGCTGTGTCCATGAATAGGGGCACAAAATTACAAAATTTTTCTGATAATAAAGCAATAAGGTGTTCTTTTATAAATGATTCGCTCTCAAAATGCCCTATGTCTGCCAATGCGATTTGTTTTTCGCAGTCTAAAAACTGATGATATTTAATATCTGCCGTAAGAAAACAATCAGCATTTTGTCTTAATGCGTCATCGATAAATTCAGATCCGCTTCCGCCACAAAAAGCCACGGTTTTGATTTTATCATTCTTCCCTTCAATGTATTTGATGTTGTGAATATTGAGTGCTTTCTTAATATGTAAAAGATATTCTTGCAAATCAGTTGCTTCTTCCAATTCTCCAATGCCACCAATTCCGAAGAACCCATCTTCATTCGTTCTTGTATCCTCACATAACGGCCTTATGTTTCTTATGCCTAATTTGTTCGCAAGAATAGTATTTACTCCCGGATTAGCAGCATCAAGATTTGTGTGAGCAGAATAAAGAGCGATATTGTTTGTTATAGCTTTCAGTAGAGTGGTTGTTACATTGTCTTTGCCGGTAAAGCGTTTCATTGCTCTGAAAACCAAAGGATGGTGAGATACAATGAGATTGCAATTGCTTTCGATTGCTTTATCGACAACCGATTCGCTGATGTCGAAGCATACATATATGCCTGTGCAAATTACATCTTTGTTTCCGCATAGCAAACCTGCATTATCGTAAGACTCCTGCCAAGACAGAGGTATGACTTTGTCTAATTCTATGCTTATTTTACCTATTGTAATAGAACTCATCTTGATATGGTTTTACAGATTTATAGAATAGAAACTTTTAGGTGCCTCTAAGTGAAGATTGATAGTTGATTTTGTTATAGGATGTTTGAACTTCAAGCCGACAAGACATAGTTTCATAAAGTTGTTATTGTAATTCGATTTTCCTATGAATGAATCAGCAACAATCGGATTGCCTATTTGTTCAAATAAATTTCTGCAATCGAAAGCATCTCCCTTTGTTTGCTTTATTTCTATCAAGTGAAATATTTCGTCTTTTACTACTATATTCTCTTTTAATTCGTATTGCAAAGAAATTGTTCTTGATTCCGATTGCTCGTTTTTTTGATGTGTTCCTTGCAACTCGTAGTTTCTGAAATTCTTTTTGCTTTCGACAAGTGGGTTCTCTACAATTCCAATATATTTTTTCTCAACTTCACTTTCCCAAGCCAAAGATAAAATATTTGCTGTGCGTTTATCTCTTGCCAATATGCACAAGCCCGAGTCTAAATCATCGACCTTGTAAATTGCATAGGCATTCTCTTTGTTTCCATACTTTCTTTTCAAATATGATTTTACCATACTGCTCACCGTTTGCCCTTTGTAGGAAACTTTTGAAAGGAAACGTAACCCACACGACTTGTTTACTATAATCAGATTCTGATCCTCATAAATCACAGGTAAACTTGATTTCTGTTTTGCAATCTTTGCCCCACCTTTATATTTGGTATATTCGACTGCTTCGCCTTTAGGTATTATCAATTCCCAGCTTTTGACAATTGCACCTTTGTAGCTTACGCATCCATACATAATCATTTTTTTTAACTTCGTTGTTGAAGTTTCTTGGAAAAAGTCTCCAAGCAATTCAAGTAGATTTGCATCTTTTTTTGCCGTTATTCTCATAAATTCTATCTAAGATTCTGCAAATGTACGTTTTTTTTGCGTAATTTCGCACTTTAAAAGAGATTAGAGTATGTCGATTGTAATAAAAAACATCAGCAAAGTATATGGAACGCAAAAAGCTTTGGACAACGTTAGCCTTTCAATAGGAGAGGGAGAGATTGTCGGATTGCTTGGACCTAATGGAGCAGGAAAATCAACCATGATGAAGATTTTGACATGCTTTATTCCACCTACAGAGGGCAGTGCAGAGATTTGCGGATATGATATTTTCGAACATCAAATGGAGATAAAACGTTCGGTAGGTTACCTTAGCGAACAGAACCCTCTTTATTATGATATGTATGTTCGTGAATTCCTTTTGCTCGTTGCAGGAATCCATAAGATAGAACGAAAGTTAAGAAAAACAAGAGTAGAAGAGGTGATTGCTCTTACCGGACTTGAAAAAGAGGCAAACAAAAAGATAGGAACATTAAGCAAGGGTTATAAGCAACGTGTCGGTTTAGCACAGGCCCTTATTCACGATCCTAAGGTGTTGATTTTGGATGAGCCGACAACAGGTTTGGATCCGAATCAGTTATTAGAAATAAGAAACCTCATAAAGCAAATAGGACAATCAAAGACCATACTTTTATCAACTCACATCATGCAAGAAGTCGAGGCAGTCTGCTCAAGAGTAATAATAATCAATAACGGACGACTTGTAGCCGATGATGAAACAAAACAATTGTCTGCAGGCGGCAGTTTGGAAAAGAAATTCAGAGAAATAACAGCCAATATATAATGTTGAGGTTGCGACTTGTTTTGTGCTTGTCCCTAATTTTGGGGTCGCAATTGTGTTTTGCTCAGCTAAAACAAGTATGCAATTATTCTTTTCTTAACATAGAATTGAACCGAATTGCGTATTACGGTAATTCCTCCTTAGGTTTCGAACGCATTTATAAGAAATTCTCCCCTTTGATAAAGACGGGAAAAGGACAAGTAAGGATTCTTCATATCGGAGATTCGCATTTGCAGGCGGATTTCTTTTCAGGCAGGGTCAGAGCTAACTTTCAGAGTATTCTTCCGGGCTTGCAAGGAGCAAGGGGTGTGATTTGTCCCTATATGAAAGGATGCCCCGATAGTTATAAGATAACTTATAGTACTCAATGGCAGCATTACAACATCCTATCAAAAGAACAAAGTACCATCTTCGCAAACACCGTTTATACAACAGAGAAAAATGCCAGCATAAGGATAGCCGTAAATCATCGAAATCCGATAAAATATGATTTTGATAAGGTTCGGATATATCACTCTCCGCTTAAACCACAAGAAAGAATAGATATAGACTATCCTTCGTATAAAAAAGTCTGCGTAGAAGACGGATATACTGTTTTCACTCTTAACGGTTATACGGACACAATAAACATAAGCGTGAACAAAACTTCAAACGATACGTTGTTTATCCATGGATTTTATTTCGATAACGAAGATGCGGGCGTTGTGTATAACGTTACGGGCGTCAATTCTGCCGAAGCACGTCATTATTTGAAGATAAAATCGGATGAGAGTTTGAAAACGTTTGGTCTTGATTTGGTTATAATAAGTCTTGGAACAAATGATTGCTATGAGGCAAGCGGAGTGGAGAGTTTCGCAAACAATTTGACCGAGTTGGTAGCTAAAATCAGAGAACAAATACCCGATGTGGCGATATTGTTGACAACGCCTTCGGATTGTTGGTATAAGAAAAAATATGTAAACAAGCGAATGAAAGAAGCAAGAAACATTATAAAAGAAGTGGCAAAACAAAACAATTGTGCGGTATGGGATTGGTATGAAGTAATGGGAGGAGAGGGCGTTTCGAGCAAATGGGTAGATCGGCAATTGATGCAAAAAGACAGAGTGCATTTGACACTGAACGGATATTATTTACAAGGTGATTTACTTTTCAATGCGCTGTGGTCGGAGATTGAGAAAAAGATATTCGTTCAATAAATGTTTGTTCACAATGAAATAAAGTACTATCTTTGCAAAAATATTTTCAGTAAAAATTTTAATACATAATAGTTATGGTTAAAGTAGCAATTAACGGATTTGGACGTATTGGACGTCTTGCATTCAGACAGATGTTTGGTGCTGAAGGATATGAAGTTGTAGCAATCAACGATTTAACAGATCCTAAAATGTTAGCAAATTTATTAAAGTATGATACTGCTCAACGTGGTTATTGTGGTCGTATCGGTGAAGGTTTACACACTGTAGAAGTTGCTGATAACACTATCGTTGTTGATGGTAAAGCAATCACTATCTATGCAGAAAAAGACGCTGTTAATTTACCTTGGGGTGAATTAGGTGTTGATGTAGTTTTAGAATGTACAGGTTTCTATACTTCTAAAGAAAAAGCATCTGCTCACATCGCTGCTGGTGCTAAAAAAGTAGTTATTTCTGCTCCTGCTGGAAATGATTTACCAACAATCGTATATGGTGTTAACGAAAGCGTATTAACTGCTGAAGACACAGTTATCTCTGCTGCATCTTGTACAACAAACTGCTTAGCTCCTATGGCTAAAGCATTAAATGACTATGCTCCTATCCAATCTGGTATCATGAGCACAATCCATGCTTACACTGGTGACCAAATGGTATTAGACGGACCACACCGCAAAGGTGATTTAAGAAGAGCTAGAGCTGCTGCTTGCAACATCGTTCCTAACTCTACAGGTGCTGCAAAAGCTATCGGTTTAGTTATTCCTGAATTAAACGGTAAATTAATTGGTTCTGCTCAACGCGTTCCAGTTGCTACAGGTTCATCTACAATCTTAGTTGCAGTTGTTCAATCTGAAAGCGAAGTAACTGTTGAATCAGTTAACGCTGCTATGAAAGCTCAACAATCTCCATCATTCGGTTAC
>ERZ808027.82-NODE-82-length-10244-cov-3.070817_pt1 | contig 10244 bp, 10 predicted proteins | sample MGYA00380183_ERZ808027 | MGnify/ENA primary metagenome ERZ808027 (study PRJEB31490, sample SAMN06133374) | cow dung metagenome | isolation source: H7 | host: cow | place: China: Chengdu | collected 2015-05 ...
CGGCTGATGAAGCCGTGGCAAGTCTCAACCCTGAGCCACAGCCCGAGCCTGAGCCTGAACAGACTCAGCCCGAGCCGGAGCCGGAGCAGGGCGTTCAGTCCTGCATCGACGAGGACGGGGACTTTATCCCCGACTGAGTCGCGGACTAGTAACTGAAAGAGCGGCGTGCATGCTTCAGCCCCCGTGCACGCCCCAGCGTGGGTCTACCGCCCGCGCCCTTATTAACAGGGGCTTAAATGAGAGATGATTAAATGAAAGAAGAAATTGAGATGGGCCAGTTCACTGCGCCCGTGTCCAGCAATGAACTTAAGGACTTCGCAGGGGCTCAGCTCCTCGAGTCCATCAGCGTGTCTGACTCTGACTGGGACGATGAGACCGTCAGGTCTCAGGTCATGGCGGCGCATTCTCGCCCCGTGGACTCGAACTACTCCTTCTCACGGAGGGTAGTCCGTATGATCGTTCTTGGCCTGAGTGTCGGCCAGCACATGTTGCTGACCGGAGCACCGGGTGCCGGCAAGAGCTCAGTCGTGTGGCAGATTGCCGCACGCACCGGTATTCCGGTGTTCGATGTGGGCTGTAAGCTCACGACCGACCTCGAGGACCTGACGGGGGCAGATGTCCTCGCCAAGGGTTCGACTCAGTTCAGGCCCGGCCCGATCGCTCAGGCGGTCGAGGCTGTGAAGCATATCCACAGCTCGGGGGTGACGAAAGCCATCCTGCTGATTGATGAAATCGACGCCGCTAATCCGGCGGTCATTGTCGGTCTCAACGGCATGTTGGACGGCGCACGTATTCAGTGCGCTGGCGAGATGCTTGATACCACGGGCATCACGGTCATCGCGACTGCGAACACCTGTGGCGCAGGTGACTCCACTGGTCACTGGTCCAGCCGTCAGGCATTGGACCCGTCCGTGCTGAACCGTATGGCATCGACCACGGTGCCGTATATCAGCCGTGAGGCTGAGGCGCGTGTCATAGGGCAGAGCTTCCCCAAGCTCATGGCGAAGTCCGGCGAGAAAATGCTCTGCGAACAGCTCGCTGACGCCGCCGGCGACGTCAGGGATGCTTGGGATTCCGGAAAGATGGAGTCTGACCCCATCTCCACACGGCAGGTGCTGAACCTCTGCCGGTTCCTGACTCATGTCCCCGGCTCTGAGTGGCCGGAGATAGTTGAGGACTTTTTCGGTGCTGGCCGCCCGAGGAAGGACTTCCTCGTAATCCTTGGCGCCTTCAAGGGGGTACTGAATCCCTCGTCGAAGGCATGTAAGGGCATGTCTGTCCTGTTCGACAAGGTTCAGGAGGAGGTAGAGAAAGAGGAGAATAGATAGTAACTGAGAGTGGGCGTGCATGCTTCAGCCCCCGTGCACGCCGTCATAACTAGGGGCTTAACTGAAGAGAGATGTAAGAATGGCAAATTTAATGGGAGTATTCCTCGGGGTTCTCGCCAACCTAATACAGCTGATTAATAATCAGCTGGCACGGATGGGGAGCAATTCCCATGTCCGTGTCATCAGGGCAGACAACCTGCCCGCTGGCGCGGCGGCCCTGAGTCACCTTGACATGCGGGACCCGTGGATCAAGATCCCGAGTGACCGGGTCCTCAAGCAGATGCCGGATGAGGTGCGCCGTAAGGTGCTGGCTCTCGTGCTTCACGAGCTCCTGCACATGCTGGAGACTCTTTGCGCACCTGATGAGATGAAGCAGGTGATGAAGCTGGAGGAGTCAATCGGGCAGGAGACCGGCACGTCCGCGGACGCTGTGCACCAGTTGCACAACGTGTTCGAGGACGGCAGGATAGAGCGCACCTCATACTCATGGAGGCCGGGCTTCGAGCTCGACTTCCATGACCTCATCCTCGGGTTTTGGCAGAAGGGGGACATGGTGTACCATGCCCTCCCTGCCAAGAGCCCGGCGCCTGTGCTCGACAGGCTCATGCTGTTCAGCCTGCTGTACATCAGGTGCAAGTACCATGCGGTGGACGAGATGCGTCCGGACGTATTCGCTGTACGGTCTGACCTCGTTCAGCTCACCAGTGAGCAGGCCGTCAGTCAGGTGGAGTCCATCATGGATACTGCTGTCATGACCGGCTCGTTCAACGACGGGCAGAACTTCGAGAATCAGAAACTCACACACGAGCTGGTTCGTCAGGCACTGCTCGCCGTAGGACTCAAGGCTGACCCGAACCAGCAGTCTCAGAACCAGCAGGACCAGCAGTCACAGGATGAGCAGTCCGGTGGCAGTGAGGGCGGCGAGGGCGAGCCGCAGGATGACCAGCAGTCTGAGTCTGACAGCCAGTCCCAGTCAGGACAGAGACAGCAGTCTAAGGGCGGTGAGTCCAAGGGCATGGGCAAGCCCAGCGACGAGGAGCAGGACGACGCGGATCATCTCCGCTCGTCTGCTTCAGCCAAGGAGACTGACCTGTCCAAGAACGACAACCTCGGGCAGTCCTGCGCTGAGTCCGCCAAGGACATGGCGCATGAGATGTCCAAGGCGCAGGCGTCGGCCATCGCTGACGAGCAACAGCACGGCGGCATGGACAAGGCGGAAGCCAGCCGCATGCTCCGTATGCTGGGCAAAGTTATCCTGTCACCAGCCGCTGACTCAAATCTGCTGAGCGGTGAGGACTACGACACACCGCATGTCAGAGGCGCGCAGTCCTTCCGTGCCAAGCTGGTCGGAGACTGCCTGCGCAAGACGGTCTTCGAGAAGGGGGTGGTTGACCCTCGCAGGCTGACTCGTGCGTACACTGCCGGCATGCTTGGCAAGACTCAGGCGGACGTCTATAAGAAGTTCACCGTGAAGCACGACCACGGTCACGATGTGGACATTGTCATAGACGCGTCGGGGTCGATGACGGGGTCGCCGCAGTACCTCGCCGCCAAGGCGGCATGGTCAGCATGGCACGCTGTGTTCGGACTGCCGGACACCACGGTGAGAGTAACCGAGTTCGGCGGCGGTTCGGATCACGATGTCAGGGAGCTTATCCCTGTACGCCGGAGCGCCAGCTTCAAAGAGATGTGCAGGAGGTACGAGATTATAGGCTCGACTCCTACGCATCTTGGAGTACTGGAGTCAATTAAGAACCTGCTGTCTAGGCCGGGCATGAACAAGCTCATGCTCGTGGTGACAGACGGATCGCCTGATGAGCTGGACTGGACAAGGCAGTCGCTGGTGTCAGCACGCAAGGCTGGCATCGAGGTAGTGACGCTGTTCATCGGCGGGTGCGGGTTCAACATTCCTCAGTTCAAGGATGTCTGCAAGTGCGTGGACGTTCCGAACGAGGAGGAGTTACAGCAGAGAATGCTGGAGGAGATAGCAAGAGCAATAAGTAAGTAAGTAAGGGCACAGCGTGCATGCTTCAGCCCCCCGTGCACGCATGGTAACAGGGGGCTCTTAAATGAGAGATGTAAAATGAATGAAACAGAATTTGAGTCTGCGCTGAACAGCGTATTTGACTCAGCTACTGACGACCGGTACTGGGTCGCTCTGTTCTGTGATGAGGACGGCAAGTTCGTATCCACCATCTACTCTGAAGTAGTCAGAGCCTGCGCCATACAGTGGGGCGGCAAGTACACAGATAAGTGGCAGGAGCTGAGTCTGTTCCTTCGTGAGATGTTTGTAGCACTGGGCGGTATCGACAAGAAGGATTGCGACACCGCGGAGGACGGGCTCAGACTGATCCACAATGCCATGTGTTCGCCTGCCCTGTTCAGGGACGCGCTTGGCAGGTGCAGTGTACTGCCTGCGTTCGCCAACCTGCTGTATTACGCCATGCGTAAGAACAGGGATGGCGTCCGGGTTATGCAGTTTCTGGACTGCGTTGACCATGGCACGGCAGACTGCGTGTTGCAGTACTGGCAGAATAATCTGGTCGAGAATCAGTTCGAGCTGGCTGTCTTGGTCACCAAGGCGGCGAAGGTTAGCCCGATCATGTACCCTATGAAGTACACCCATGGGGGCAAGTCTGACTGGGAGGACACGTTCGGCATCATTCCTATTATGGAGTCAGCGCTCCGGCAGGAGAGCGACTTATATATAGGAGTCATGTCTTCGGACTTGGGGTATCTGATACCGGACCACGAGCACGGGTTCGGCAGTGAGACGGGCCTCGACCCGTTCGATATAACGGAGGGCGAGGTGCCCGACGACCTCTTCAAGAGCTGGGATCAGGAGAGCAGTATATGGGTGGAGGATGCCATGCTGGTACTGAAGACTCCTCTGCGGTCCACCGCTAAGACGTACGAGGGCTACTGCCAGTCCCTCATGCGGCGTCATGCTGATGTTCCGTATGAAGAGATGTGTCAGAGGATGCACTCGTTCTACGCGGCGGTGCAGAGCATCTACAGCTGGTGGAAGAATGCTGCCAGTGTGGCTGCCGCACCGAAGGACGGGGGCTATGTTCTCGGCACGATGAATGAGCCAGACCTCATGAGGTCTTGGCTCGAGTAACTGTAATGTAACTGTAGGAGGGCGGGCGTGAGCCCGCTTATGAGAGATGGATAAGAATGATTTGGCTCATGCGCTGACTCGTGTCACTGACGAGGTGCAGTCGTGCAGCTGGCTGGAGTTTATCTTTGGCAAGAAGCAGGGCGACCTGAACAGGTCATCTTACAAGGACGTACTTCACGTCGCCACATTACAGTGGGGCGTAATGGATTACGCCGATCTGTGGGACGCATTTGGCAGTTTCTGTTATGCCGTGGCAACGCTTGCCAAGGCTGACGTGATTGACTCGTGGAAGGTAGGTGACGCGCTCAGGTATATCCGGTTCATGATTACGCCGAGTGAGATTAACGCGTGCCCGTTGGAAGCGCTTATTTATAATGATGCCGAAGTGCGCGGCGAGTTCGCTTGGTTTCTGTACAAGGCGGCTGGCCGTGGGCAGGACATGGCCAACCTGTACCGTTATATGTACCAGCTGGACTCTGATACAGCAATGCAGGTATACGCGGCAAGCGCTGATCATATATGGGACGCGCCGATGGAACGGGAGTTCACTATGACAGAGTTCTGCCGTGTGTTTAATCCGTATAAGTATCCGGTGAATGTAACGGACGGGTCATATACATCACATGTTGAGCCGTTGCTTGACAAGATACAGGCAGACTCAGCATGGGTGTATGAGCGTGGCGGTGTGGAATATGATTTCGAGTCAAGCCTTGGGTTTGACCCATGTGATATCCGTAAGGAGGACGTGCCGAAAGACCTGTTCGATGACTGGTTCACAGCAGTGGAACACTGGCGCTCGGCAGTGGACTGCATGTTGATTCCGTCAGGTGTGAAGTATGGGACAGGCGCGAAGACGTACAAGGAGTTCTGCAAGCGTGCCTGCCCGATAGATGCTGACCGCATCAGTGCCTGCGCGCTGAAGTTCGCTGATGCAGTGGGCAACATATTCAACTGGTGGTACGGGAAGAATATCAATAAGATATTCTCAGCCCCGTCCAAGGGATTCGTGCTCGGCACGATGAATGAGTCAGACCTCATGAGGTCATGGCTTGAGTAATTGTAAGGAGGAGAGATGACGATATATACAATAGCGTCCTGTGACAAGGAACTGCGGTCGCGTGACACTGCGGCTGACCAGCTTGTGTCCAAGGACTACATGGAGTATGCGACCAATGGTAACCACGGTATTTCGTGGGACACCTGCTTCTTCTTTGACCTGTACTGGAAGAAGTACCATCAGACTGCGGACAGGCGGAAGACTTGGTGGAGTCTGTTTGCTCCGGTGGTTCGCAAGGTAGTTGAGTCAAGCACTGTTTCTCCCAAGCGTGCGGAGTACAATTCTATTGCTGACTACCTCAACACCTTTGAGTGCACACTGATTCAGTCTTCCATGGACGTGCTGGTCACGGCCGAGTCTGCCATGAACGACCTGCTGTGGAACGCGTGCGGTGTTGACCCTGATGGCACAGAGATGCCGGGTACTTCATGGCTGGCGTACATCGACTACATCAGGCCGGGGACTGCGGTGTATGTGATTCGGCAGGCACGCCTGAAGTATTACAAGCAGTTCATGGATCAGGGTATCGACTGCAAGACAGCCGCGGTCATGGCATGCAACTGTGTGCTCAGTTACCTTACGGTGTCGGCTCTGTATGACCCGCACGTAGAGGTTGAGATAGACAGGAACACTGTCCGGCAGGAGGCGGAGCAGATGTATCTGAGCAGGCTTCCGGGGCGTGCGTACTATCCTGATGTGTTCGACCATAGCATCACGTTTGAGTCTGCTACCGGTGTCAGGAGCCCGCTGATGACTGAGCTTATACAGGACAATCAGGAACGGGCAATGCTACAGCAAGCATGGGACACTTGCCAGCCCTGTATTCTCCACAAAGTGTGCCAGCCGTATTCAGTTGTGATTACCCGTGGTATGGCGTTCGACGACTGGTACGAGAAACAGAAGTGGGATGGCAAGCCACTGGTAGATGCAGGGCTTGACCTGTACCATGTAATCCAGCGGATATGCAGGATAGGTGCTGTCCCTATGCAGGAGTCTGCCGGAGGGTTCGTGCTCGGTACGATGGGAGACGACAGCCTCATGCGGTCATGGCTTGAATAAGTCTTGACACTGAGTGTTGTTAGTATTATGATGGCCGTGCGGTGTGTGCCGCACGGTTTGTTAAATGAATGAGAGAGGTAAATATGAAACTTGTAAATCTGACTCCGCATGAGGTTGTGTTCTTCAGGCAGTCTGACTGCGTGAAGACTCCCCGTGGGTTTGTCCTTACGGCCAACGCCGACCCTGTGCTCAGGGTTCCGAGCACGGGACTGGCACGTGCCGATGCCGCTGAGCGTGAGCTTGGCTACGTCGAGTGCAACGGCGTGGTACTGCCGTGTGTCCGCAATGACTACGGTGACGTCATCGGCCTGCCTGAGAAGCCTGAGCCTGACACGCTGTACATCATCTCATCACTGACAGCACAGGCTGTCAAGAAGAATGAGTCCGTCAGCCGTGTGTGGCAGGATCATCTGAGGCTGGTGGCACGTACCGTGCGGGACAGCAAGGGCATCATCATCGGGTGCTGTGGCCTTGCGGAAGTTTGTTAATGTAATGTGTGGAGATAACTGTATGAATACTGTTAAGTTTATTGTAATTCGTGTGTGCCTTGTCATGGGTCTGATTGGCCTCGTCTGGCTTGGCGAGGAGGAGTATGACAGGTGGAATGAGAAGCCTGTCGTGTGGATGGGAGTAGTTACTGGCGAGCCGCAGGGCATCGCGTGGCCCGACGGCTCTTGGACTGACTGCACCAAGGTCAGCCCGTGCGGACTGCCCGAGGACTATCAGGTGGACTCCATGCTGGAGGACAGCTATGCGAGGTAAGCCTGTGGTAATCGACGGGGTTGAGTACCCCAGTTACAGTGCCGCAGGCAGGGCCCTTGGCAGGGCCCCCTACTCCATTCAGTATATGGTGGAGCATGGCAAGTGCACGGCAAAGGGCAAGGGCTCGCGTTGGACTCAGCCAGTCATCATTGACGAGAAAGAGTTCTGGAACATCACGGACATCTCCAAGTACTGTGGCTGCTCGTGGTACAAGGCGAGCCTGATAGCCCATGAATATTTCGCAAAAATTTCCTAAAAATTTTTTGCGGGAAAAGCTTGACATGCAGGTTATGTCAAGCTTATACTGCCCCTAGGGGTAACTGAGACAGCCCCTAGGGGTAACTGAAAGAGAGGTGAATAATGAATACTGAATTGGTTGCCAAGCTGGTTGAACTGCGCAAGTACAAGGCGCACTACTCCGCCCAGCTGGATCGTATTAAGGAAGCGGAGAAGAAGCTGACCTCGGAGATTATCTCTGAGATGCAGGCCAGCAAGGTTGACGCTGTGCGCTCTTCGGGGTACACTGTATCGGCTACCTCGCAGGATCGTTTCGAGGTAGCAGACCAGTCCAAGTTTCTGAGCGTCATGCTCAGGGACATGAACGCGGCTCAGGATAAGGGGGAGGACTTGGGGACTGCCTGCCTTCTTCAGAAGACTCCTGCCAAGCTCCTGCTCAAGGACTTAATTGAACAGGAACTTGAGTCCAATGATGTCAGTGCCGAGAATCATGACACTGAGTTTGTCAAGAAAGCAGAGGAGTGGGGGCTTAAGTATGTAGTAACTCCCGCGCTGTCTGTACGTAAGTCAAAGTAAATGAGAGGTAAATAATATGGGGATGGAATTAACCGCACTCAATCAGGAGCTGATGACTCAGCTCAAGGGAATGTTCGCCGATGACCTGAGTACCGGCGGCTTCATGTCAGTCTCGACCGCGCGCATGCAGTTCGGACTCCGCACTGGCGGCGACCCTGTCCAGCTCGGTACTGAGATGGACATTATCGTTGCCGCTGAGGACAACGAGGATCACTGTGTCTACTACGCCAACAGCTACGACGGTACGGCTGTTGCCCCTGACGCTGTGTGGTACAGGAGTCAGAAAGCTCCTGCTATCGTACCGCAGAGCAAGCTGGTCAAGGACTCTGCCGGACGTTATGGCTATGCGGTCAAGCGCCGCATCGTATGCCTCGTGTTCGTCAACGGCAAGCTGAACCCCAGCCCTGTCGTTTTCGATATCTCGGGGCAGTCGCTGTACAAGAACGCTCCGAACGGAGCGCAGTTCCTCAGCTACACCCAGTACCGCAAGATGCTGGCCAGCATGCATGCCCTGCCTGTGCAGGTGGTAACGCACTGCACGTTCGATCCGACTGCCAGCGTGTCAGTCATCAGGTTCAGCGGCTCACGTCCTGCTACGGCTGATGAAATTAAGGCTGTAATGAGTCAGATGGATCAGGTCAGGGAGCTGGTGCATGTGCAGACCAAGGGCGACCAGCCCGAGGGGTTCAAGGCAGACCCTGAGCCTGCGCCCCAGCCGACAGCTGTGCCGTTTAACGCGAACCAGCTGACTCCTGTACCCGAGCCGGAAGCCAAGCCTGCGGCAGATACCAAGGAGCCGCCGATGGATTTGTCAGACAGCGGGCTTGACAGCCTGCTCGGTGACATCTGAGATGCTGGGAATTAACTGAGAGGGGGCGGCCTGATGGCCGCCTTTATTATGAATAAGATAGAGAGAATTAAACAGCTCGTTGACTTTAAGGTCGAGGGCAAGTACCAGCCGATGGACCACCAGTGGCAGTCGGCTGTGTTCATGGCTGAGCACAGGCGGTGCTTTAACTTATCAACCATGCGTACTGGCAAGACTGGTTCGACCCTGCTGGCGTATGATCTGCTCAGGCGTACGAATCGCGCACGCCGCATGCTGATACTGGCTCCGCTGTCCACGCTCCGTGCTGTATGGTATGAGTCAGTACTGAACTCACTGAACGTATCTGCCCTTCTGCTTGTAGGTACAGCCACGCGTATGGTCAACGCCATAGCCGCAGGGCCTGACGTCATCGTAGCCAACTATGAGAAGCTGAACAAGTACTACGACGACCTGCTTAGCTGGCACCCTGATGTTGTCTGCATAGACGAGTGCACTGCTTATGCCAACTGCAATACCGCACGGAGTAAACTCGTCTCGCACTATCTCCGTTCCCTGCCTGACGTCCGTGTGTGGGGGCTGACAGGAACTCCGGGGCATGACCCCATTAAAGTCTTCGGCATGGTGCATGTGGTGAACCCTGAGAACCTCGGCAACATCAGGTCTGTGTACCAGTGGCGTGAGCTGACTCAGTACAAGGTCAACATGTATGAGTGGCGCAACCGCGCGGAAGCTGAGGGCCTCATGAAAAAAGTTCTCCAGCCTGCCATAAGGTTCGACGCCAAGGACGTGCTCGACCTGCCTAAGGTAACGACTGAGGCGCAGTACGCCGAGCCCACGGTTGAGATTAAGAAAGCAGTCAAGGCGTTGCAGGATTGCATGATGGCTGAGTTCCGCGGCGAGACCATTGCAGTACAGCAGCAGTCCGCCTGTGTTGGCAGATGCCTTCAGCTTCTGTGCGGCTGTGTCCGTGCTGAGTCCGGTGGTGATGTGCGTACGCTGACAGACCTGCCGAGAGACCAGCTGATACTCGACCTGATAAACTCAACCGACCGCAAGACAGTTATCTTCTCGCCGTTCATTGCGAGATGCCATGCCCTTACGGACTGGCTGAACAGCAAGGGCGTGCCCTGTGAGTCTGTAACAGGAGAGACATCGGAGGTGAAACGTGCTAAGATATTCACTGCGTTTCTCAATGAGACGTCGCCGCGCGTGCTGGTTTGCCACCCACGGACAACAGCGTTCGGCGTAGAGCTGTCGTCAGCAGACCTTATGATC
>ERZ808027.83-NODE-83-length-10238-cov-3.098120_pt1 | contig 10238 bp, 8 predicted proteins | sample MGYA00380183_ERZ808027 | MGnify/ENA primary metagenome ERZ808027 (study PRJEB31490, sample SAMN06133374) | cow dung metagenome | isolation source: H7 | host: cow | place: China: Chengdu | collected 2015-05 ...
CCAGAAACCATACTTCAAGTAGTCATGTTCTACTGAACTGTGCTGCTGGATAGCGCCATAACCACAGTGGTGGTTAGTCAGAATCAAACCATCAGGAGAGATAATTTCGCCAGTACAGCCACCACCGAAGATACCTACAGCATCCTTCAAGGAGATTTTGTTCGGGCTATACACATCGTCGGCTTCAAGCAACAAGCCTTGAGCCTTCAAGCGGTCTGCCAGATGCTTTTCCTGCATCATTTGCAACAACCACATACCTTCATCGGCTTTCGATGGAAGGGAAATTGCACATAAAAGTGCAAGCATTAAAACTTTTAATGTTTTCATGTTACGTTGATATTTTTGTTAGTATTCTCAGATTTTGTCGCAAAAATAGAAAATAGTTTTAAATAATGATAAAATTTTTCGGAGTTATATATATACCTTGTATTTTTGTGGCGTGAAAAAAGGAATGTATCGAATGAGCGTAGCAAGAACCCTATATTCAGTATTTGCCCTATTGTTCTTTGCCTCTTGTGCCAGTGAATATCGGATTCAGGGCAATTCATCTGTCTCCAGACTGGATGGCAAGATGCTTTTCGTTAAGGTACCTCAAGCCGGCGAATTGGTCAATGTGGATTCTGCAGAAGTAGTGCATGGATTGTTCCAAATGGAAGGTGAAATTGATTCTGCGATGATTGCTTCTCTTTATATGGACGAGCAAAGCATTTTGCCTTTAGTAGTCGAGAAAGGGAATATTCAGATTCAGATAGACAACGGACGTTTGACGGTAAGCGGAACACCTTTGAATGATAAACTTTATGATTTTGTCGCCCAAAAGAATTCCTTGGATGACCGTGCTTACGAAGTGGAAAGATTGGAGAGCCGGATGATTATGGATGGCAAATCCATGGAAGAAGTGGAAACGGAGATTACAAGAGAGCGGGAGAAATTGTCTAAGGAGATGGATGATTTGGTAAAGACTTTCATTCAGACGAATTACGAAAACGTGTTGGGGCCTGGCATTTTTCTGATGCTTTGTAATGGTTTCCCTTATCCGTTGATGACTCCGCTACTGGAGGAGATTGTGGACAATGCTCCGGATACTTTCAAGAACCACGATTTGATTAAGGAATACATAGAAGCGGCTCGAGCCAATTTGGAAAGACTGAATGCAGAACGTTAAAAAATAAAAGTATACCTTCTCGTTTTAGGACGGGAAGGTATATTTCTTTTATGGACGTTCGTTCAACTTGAAATTCATGAACAAGAGTCCAGCATCGCCGGTTCGTTTGAGTTTGTCTACGATGGCAAGGGTAGAGGCTTCTTCTTCTACTTGCTCGCGGACAAATCCCCATAGGAAATCTTGTGTGGCATTGTCTTTTTCTTCAGAAGCGATTTTTACGAGCAAATCAATGAGTTTGGATACGTGACATTCATGCTTATAAGCATCTTCGAATGCTTCACGCGCACTTCCCCAATTTTGAGGAACAACATCAATCTTATCAATTCGAGGAATGGCCTGACGGTTGACCATGTATTCGGCTATTTCATTGGCATGCTTGATCTCTTCTGCTGATTGCTTTCTCATCCAGTGGGCAAATCCTTCATAACCTTCCCGTAAGAGGAAAAAGGACATCGACAAATAAAGATTGGCTGACCATAACTCGGCTGTGATTTGTTCATTGAGCGCTTTCTGTAATTTTTCTGTCATCATAATCTACGTTTATTTAAATGTTATGTACATAAAACATTCGTGGACGTAGATTGGTTCAAAAAAAATGCCATTCGGATGAGGAATGGCATTTAAAAAGTTTTATTGGTCTGGGTTTTCAACCTTACCTTGATATTTTTCCGGTAGTCCGCTCATGATGATTTTGTAGGATTCTTCCATCATGCGGTTTACATTTTCTTCACCTTTGCAAGTAGGGTAGATTGGGTCATGAATAGTCATGGTCAACGGATGCCAAGACGGCCATTTGGCGGTACGGGAAAGTACATCGAACGGACCATTCAACGTGATAGGTACAATAGGTAGTTGCAATTGGTCGGCCAATTGGAAAGCACCACGCTTGAACTCGCCCATGTGTCCAGTGAAACTTCTTGAGCCTTCAGCGAATATAACGAGTGACATACCGCCCTTCAATACTTTACGGGCATGCATAATGGTTGCCAAAATCTTTCTAGGTCCTGATTTGTCAACGAAGATATGACCGGCTGCTTCGCTGGCTTTACCGATAAGCGGAAGTTTGCGCAAACCTACTTTCATCAACCATTTGAAGTGATGACCTAGAAAACCATAAATAAGGAATATGTCGAATGCACCTTGGTGGTTGGCCACAAACACATACGAAGTATCTTTCTTAACATTCGGGTTTCGCTTCACTTTTACAGGCAATAAAAGTGAATAGCAGACAATGTAGGACCAAATCTTACCTGGCCAATAACTCCAGAAGTGTGCATTACCAATGCTACATCCGATAATGATCGTAGTACATATGAGAACGGTGGAAACCAAAAAAATAGGTAACGCAATGAAAATTTGGTAGATGAAGTAGAGAATCTTTATCATATGTATAATTGTTTATCCGTTTGCAAAGTTAATAATTATTATGAAGTTACGCGTTATGTAAGGTAAATAAAATTACTTCTTTCGTAGGGTCAGTAAAGTGATTTCTGGCCATGCTCCTAAACGCATTGGATAGAGAAGATGACCCAAGCCAACGTTCACATAGAGCATTTGTTCGCCTTCCCGATAAAGTCCGTCGTTTTCTGAATAAATGAATTGTGACGGAGTGAAACCGAAAATTTTGGTTTGCATGGCATGGGTATGTCCAGCCAGCATCAATTGAATGTCTGTTTGAGGAAGCACTTCACGTTTCCAATGGGTCGGGTCGTGGCTTAACAGAATTTGAAACGTACCTTCTGTTCCTTGCATGGCTTCGGCTAATTTGGCATAATCTGGGAATGGAGGACGACCGCTGTTTTCAACTCCAATCAAGGAGATACTGTCATTGTTCTGATACAATTTTACATGTCGATTATTCAACATCGTCCACCCCATTTCCGCTTGTTTCTGCTTCAGACGGACTAATTCTTCTTTTTGGTCTTCCGGATTTTCCCAATGGACATACGTGGAATAGTCATGGTTGCCAAGTACAGAATAAACTCCGTCTTTTGCCTTTAGTTTACTAAATACTGGAATAAAGTTGTCCAATTCAGCGGCATGGTTGTTGACCAAGTCGCCTGTGAAGACAATAAGGTCTGGTTGTAAGTCATAGATCATACTTACTGCCTTTTCCATGGCCTGGGTGTTTCCATTCCAACTGCCTATATGCATGTCTGATAGATGTACAATTCGGTATCCGTCGAAACCTTGGGGAACCTCTTTCGATTCAATGGCTACTTCTTTGACCTGAAAATATTGTTTTCCTTCAGTGGCACCAAAAATCAGGTAAGCCATGGCAAATAGGGAGATTCCTAGTCCGATATAACTTCCATAGCAATGATGATGAGTGATGCGTTGCAATCCCTTGAATAAAGCCGTGATAATGGTGAAGAGGGCTTTAGGCACATTGATACATAGGAAGACTACAAGAAACATTCCTAGTTGTGCCAAACCGGATCCAGGATTAAATCCTAGAAACAGGAAGCACATGCTGATGAATAAGGAAACACTGGGAACCCAATATAGCCAGCGCAACCAGCGGTTTTTCCATTGCTTGATATAGTGGCGATAGATATACCAGTCTGGTAATGCCATTAATAGAATGAAAAAGAAAAATAGTTCTAACAGGTGTCTCATGTTCTTTCTTTATTTATAAGTTAGCAGCCAGGAATTTTCTCATCTGTTCGACGGGTAATCTTCGGCGTGACGCATAGTCATGTAATTGTTCTTCATCTATTTTCCCGATACTGAAATATCGGCTTGCCGGGTGGGCCAACATCAGTCCGCTGACGGAGGCATGTGGTTGCATCATGCCGTTTTCTGTCAGGTGGATACCTATTTGCTGCATATCCAGTAATTCATCCAACAGGAAGTTGACGGATTGGTCGGGTAGGGAAGGATAGCCTACTGCCGGTCGGATACCTTGGAACTCCTCGTTGTGTAATTGTTCAATACTCAATTGCTCGTCAGGAGCATATCCCCATATCGTTTTACGAACGGTCTCGTGAAGTTTTTCTGCAGTAGCCTCTGCCAATCGGTCGGACAATGTCTTCACCAAAAGGTGTTGATAATGGTCTTCCGGATAAAGTTGCTCCATTTCTGCATCGACAGTTGTGGCAAAAAGTCCGATTTGGTCTTTGATTCCTTGCGATTTGGGGCGGATGAAATCACTCAGGCAAAGATACGGTTTTCCTTCCTTGGCCGTCTGTTGGCGAAGGAAAGGAAACCGGGTGTTTTCTATCCAGACATCGTTGTCTTCACTATTGGCTTCTGCCAGTTTGAATATGGCATGAGTCTGGAAATTTTCATTCAATAGGGTAAGCATTTGATTGGCTTCCTGAAGCAATTGCGTGGCTTCTGGAGATTGCATGTCACGAGGCTGGAATCCCCATGCATGGAAAAAGTAACTCCAGTTGATGTACCTGCTTACTTCATGGATGCCATAATGCTTTATCATCGGTCGAATCTCAATGCTTGTCCACGGTGATGTGTGTCTACTTGCCCATTGTTATAAACCAAGTTTCCGTTGACAAAAGTCTTTTCTACTTTGGAATGGAAGGTTTCTCCTTCCATTGGGCTCCAACCGCACTTGCTCAAGATACAATTGTTAGTAACCGTCCATTCTTTTGAAGGGTTAAGCAAAACTATATCGGCCTTGTATCCCGGACGGATGAAACCACGTTTCTCGATTTGATAGAGGGTGGCTGGTGCATGACACATTTTCTGTACCAATTGTTCGATGCTTAACAAACCTTCATGTACCAGTTCCATGACAGCGGTCAGAGAGAACTGCAAAGTAGGCATACCCGATACGGCTTTCAAGGCACCACCTTGCTTTTCGCTCAAAAGGTGAGGGGCATGGTCTGTACCGATGACATCAATCAGATTGCTTGTCAAGGCTTGTCTTAAAGCGTCACGATCTTGCTTGGACTTGATAGCCGGATTACACTTGATGCGTGTACCGAATGTTTCATAATCCTCATCGCAGAAGAACAAATGGGAAACACAGGCTTCGGCTGTGATTTTCTTTTCTTCGATTGGCTTGTCTTCGAGCAATTCCAATTCCTTGGCTGTACTGATGTGCATGATATGGAGACGTGCACCCGTTTCTTTAGCCAACTGTACAGCAAGAGCAGAAGATTGGTAGCAGGCTTCTTCGTTACGGATTTCCGGATGATATTTTACATCAGGATCATCACCGTATTTCTCTTTATAAGCAGCCGTGTTGGCACTGATGATATGCTGGTCTTCGCAATGGGTAGCAATTAGCATACCGGCATTCGCAAAGATGTTTTTCAATGTTTCCATTTGGTCTACCAGCATGTTACCAGTGCTGGAACCCATGAATAGTTTAACACCACAAACATGCTTCTTGTCCAATTGGGCTATTTCGTCTCCATTGTTGTTGGTAGCACCAAAATAGAATGAATAGTTCACGATGCTTTTGGTCTCGGCATCCTTGAACTTATTTTCCAATGCTTCCAATGTGGTAGTTTGCGGATTGGTGTTCGGCATGTCCATGTAACTGGTCACACCACCAGCCGCTGCAGCCATACTTTCGGTATGCATATCGGCCTTGTGAGTCAAACCTGGATCGCGGAAATGAACATGGTCGTCAATGACACCCGGAAGGAGATAGCAACCTTGGGCATCAATTGTTTCCTCACAAGGAGAGACAGGTGTTTCACCGGCTTTCAACACTTCGGCTATCACTTCGTTTTCTATCACTATTGCACCATCGAAGGTTTGTCCTTCGTTCACGATGCGTGCGTTATGGATGTATGTTCTTTTCATCATTGTTACAACGTATTTGTCATTCTGAACGTAGTGAAGAATCTCGGAAGCATCTACGTTTATGTTATCGAGATCCTTCGCGTTGCTCAGGATGATATGGAGGAGACTTTTTATTTCTTCTGAGGATATTTACGGAACCAACTGCTCCATTTCAATTGCATCACACCGAAGAAGGCTTCTCCGAAGATGCTGGAATTCATTTTTGATGTACCCAATTCACGGTTGACGAAGATGACTGGTACTTCGGCAATCTTGAAACCGCATTGATAAGCGGTGAACTTCATTTCAATCTGGAAGGCATAACCCTTGAACTTGATTTTATCCAGTTCGATTGTTTCCAATACCTGACGGCGATAGCATTTGAATCCGGCGGTAGTGTCGTGGATAGGCAATCCGGTAACGATACGTACATATTTCGATGCAAAATATGACATAAGCACACGTCCCATAGGCCAGTTCACTACATTCACTCCGCTTACATAGCGTGAACCAATGGCTACATCATATCCTTCGTTGGCACATTTTTCGTACAAACGTGGCAAGTCGGACGGTGCATGGCTGAAGTCGGCATCCATTTCGAATACAAAATCGTATTGATGCTCGATAGCCCATTTGAATCCGGCGATATAGGCTGTTCCCAATCCCAACTTTCCTTTGCGCTCCACCATGAAGAGGCGGTCAGGAAATTCCTGTTGCATTCTTCTTACGATGTCGGCAGTACCGTCGGGTGAGTTGTCTTCGATAATCAGGATGTGGAAATACTTTTCCAGTCCGAAGACGGCTCGGATGATGTTCTCTATGTTTTCCTTTTCGTTATAGGTCGGTATGATAATAATACTATCGGATTTCATGGTGTTTGGATTTAATTTAGATTTATTGGATACGTATTCCTTTATAACCGATAGAACTACGGATAGTTTTGGATTCTCCGTTGTCTGTTGTCGATTCATCAGATAAAGTTCCTGTCGTAATCAAGGAAAGTGTATTTTTTAACAAATATTCTTCAGGGCTTCCAAGTGGATACCAAGTGTTGATGCTGTTTTCGTCCAACTGATAAGTCGGTTGGAATCCTTCGCTATAGTCTCCTTCGTTGTTGGCATTGGAGACGTATGCGATAACCGGCCATAAGGTAAGTCCGTGGGTCTCGTTCTTGAAAGAGGACATTGCTACGTTCTTGCCTTCGGTTTTTGTTCCGACAAGGATGACATTTTCTGCTCCCATGTATGGGATGAGGCCATTAATGACTGCTTCCGATGCTGAGGCTGTATATTCCCCAGTCAGGATATAGATCTTATTCAAATTCAAGTTGGCATCCGCATATTGGGTGTCGAAAGAGTATCGGATGATTTGCGGGTCGGCTTTATCATTGAATGTTAAATTCACGAAATCCTTTCCTAAGGCGGTGGAAGGAGCCAATAGACTGCCGAGTGCTTGAGCACATTGTAGAAATCCACCATTATTGTAACGTAGGTCCAGAATGAATGCATCCGGTGACTGGGACTTGAATTGTGCAAATATCTGTTTCATCTGTTCATTGTAAACAGATTCGGTTCCTTCGTTATTAGGGCCGGTTGCAAATTCATTGTATACCAGATAAGCGATTTTCTTTCCCTCTACTTCCAAAACTTTGTTGACGAGGAACGGATTGATTTCCATGGCTACGGAGGCACTTACATTGAGTACGTCTTTGCTGATTTGCCAACCTGTTCCCTCTTCTAATGGAGTGAATCGGTTACGGGTTAACGATACGTTACCCCCTTGTGTCAGTTGCTTATAATTGTCAGTGGTTATACGTTCTTCGTTGATAGCCGAAATCCAGTCTCCTCGTTCGATGCCCGCTTTTTGAGCCGGAGATTCCGGGAGGACATAGAGCACTCTGGCAAAGGTATGTGCAGTAGTTCCGGTTGGGTCGCTAGTCAATATAAATTCCATGCCATACGTAGAAGTACGGTCGAGTGTCAGGCTTCTGGCTTCCTTGTCACTTTTCACAGTGATTTCCTCCATATAGGAATATTTGTCTCCTTTTCCATTCAAGGCATTCTTTGAAAGCATGTTCTTGAAGAAAGTGGCAGGTGCCTGAAAATAGTCATCTTCCTTTTCAATGACGGGCATGTCTTCTGCCCATAAATAGTTTTCTCTCATCACTTCTTCTATCCACATGCGGTCTTCAATGAGCGCATAAAATTCTCCGGTACGGTCTTCCCCGCATGAGGTAGAGACTATCAGAAGCAATGTCAATAATGTATATTGTAAAGATTTCATCTTTTCTGTTTTGGTTCAATGTGCAAATCTAATCATTTTTTCTTATAACAACAAATCCAGCATGATCCGAATATCTTCTTCAGTCAAACCTTGTGCTAACAACGCATTCTGATCCTTTTCGAACTTTTTGATAAACGCCGTATGGTTTTCCTCAAAAGACCGTGCTCTTTGGTAGTGAACAATGGCTTGTTTGATTTGATGCATGGAAAAATAGACATGTCCCATATTCATCCAATCGTGTGCCTTGGGCGAAGGTTGTTCCAAAAGCATCTGATAGTACTTCTTGGCTTCCTCGTATTTTCCACTGATGAATGAACACCAGGCTATGGCACGGCGGGCATTGTCTGGTTTTTTTTCCAGGTATTCTACTTTATAGAAATAGGCCAAGGATTCAGCATAATTCTCCATGCGTGCCAGGCATTGTCCTATTTGTAGGGCAATGTTCAGGTTGTCCGGTTGGACGGCTTCCACTTTTCGGTAATACTCCAAGGCTTTAGGCAAGTCGCCATTCAGTTTGTGGCATTGGGCGAGATGCTTGTTGGTCCAGATGTTGTCTGCCAAGAGGAGGTCAGCATGTTCATAGTGCCGGATAGCCTCCGGATATCGTTTCTGCTTTTGCAGGATATATCCGGCTTTCTGATATACTTCTGAAATCTCACTATGCGAATTCATCAGTTTCTGATAGAGAGAATAGGCTTCTTCCAAATATTCTTTTTCTAATAGGTAATCAGCCAATTCTTTGGTTATCATTTCTCCTTGGAATGCATCGCCCAACAATGAGTTTTCCCATAAATTGAATTTCCAACGGAAGATATCTTCTTCCTCCTGATGTCGTTTCCAAAGTTTGAAGAAGCGGTATAAGTCTTGTATGTATTGTCGGCTGATGCCTTTGGCTTCCTTCTTCTTTTGCATGAGGGCTTCCAACTTGTCCCGATGCTCTTCGTTCATGCGCGCTTGCTCCTCCATTTGCTGCATGGACATGTCTCTCATGGATTGGGGCATTCCCAAGATAGCCAGGGCAAAGGAATACTTGTCCGAGTTGCAGAAATAGTCGGAATGGACAATCAACTTGAGTGGCGAGAAAGATGAACCGTCGAAATCTTTCTTGAGTGGAGAAAGAATCGGGAGGTTCAAATCGAACGGATAGAACCAATGCGAAATCTGGTGGAAGAACGGGTATTGCTTGAGTTGGGCAAACGAACTCATGTACACGTCGGCACCTGCCATTTGCCATTCACCCATTTCCTTGATTTTGTCGTTCATGCCGCTTTTGTCCATCCATTCCTCCCATTCGGGGTTTCGGTCTTCGGGGTCTTCCGACTCGTCGAAGCGGAATTTTGGGTCGCTCAGATGCTTGGCGTTCTTCATCATTTCGGGGAGGATTTCCTCGCGCATCTTCTTGTCTATCTTAGAGGTTTCGCGGGTGATGAGCAACTGCATCTGGATGGTATACAGGTTCTTCCGGAAGCCTTCTTCCTCGCACAGGAGCGAGAGGCGGGAGACGATTTCGGGATACAGCTGGCTGCGCTTTTCGTGCTTCGAGATGGCGATGATGATGCCTACTATGGCACGTTGGTTCACCTGTAGGTTTTCATGGCGGTAGGCCTCCATCAGGAAGTGGAGCTTCTTGGCATCGAACACCCGCAGCAGACCCAGGGTGATGGCGCTTGCCATCACGGCCAGGTCGTTGGGATGTACAAGGACCGATTCCAGCAGCTTGCCGGCTTCGTTGGCTTCGGTGTCAGTCCAGTGAATGGTGACCCAAGTCTTGTTGAACAGCTCGGCCAGTGCCGATTCGTGCATCCGGTCTGCTTTCTCCATTTCCGCATTCCGGCGCTTCTCGTCGGTGTAGAGCAGGGGAGCCGTGGTCATCTCTTCGGTATAGGCCTCCAGTTGCATCTGTAGCTCACTATATGTTTTTGCCGGGTGCAGGGCGAACGTGCGGATGGTGTCATAAAACACAGCACTGGTTTTCTGTGCCAGGAGGGCGATATGGGTAGCATCGGTCAGCTCGTAAGCCTTGCAGCGCATTTGC